>FMJZ01001849.1_pt1 | contig 15388 bp, 16 predicted proteins | sample 1987881 | NCBI WGS metagenome assembly FMJZ01 (sample SAMEA4378227, study PRJEB15110) | soil metagenome | biome: soil; feature: Field; material: Soil | place: India | collected 2015-03-11 | depth 0 m | reverse complement strand
CCCCGCTGTCCCGCAGCATTTGACGCGCGGGCCCGACAAAGGTGGGCGGGACACAGACGGCGTAGAACTTGTGCTGGATTGCTTCCTGACAGAGTTTCTCCACCCCTGCACGACCCACGTCCGGCCCAAGGGCCGTATGGTCAATGACACGAGCCAGCTCTGCTTTGCGCATGTCCCCTCCTAAAGCTTCCAGGTGCGGCTCCAGGTACAGGCGCGCAGGAGGCGATCCCAGTTCACCTCCACCCCCAAGCCCGGCCGTTGTGGCACGGGGATGTGCCCGTCCTTGAGCTCAAAGGGAGGGTCTGCGATGTCCTCGCGGAAGTAGCGTTTGGTGGCAGAAATATCGTGGGGAAGAGTGAATCCTGGTAGGGTGGCCAAATGCACGTTCAGGGCCCGGCCCACCCCAGTTTCCAGCATCCCGCCGCACCAAAGGGGGATCTTCTTGTCCAGGGCCAAGGCGTGAATGTCCAGGCTTTCCGTGACCCCGCCCACCCGGCCCTGCTTTACATTGATGATGCGGCAGGCCCCCAGCTCCAAGGCCTCCCGGGCCCGGCGGGCCGAGGTGATGGATTCGTCCAGACAAATAGGTGTGGCCAATTCCCGGGAGAGCTGGGCGTGTTCCAGAAGGTCATCGAAAGAGAAGGGCTGCTCGATCATAAGCAGCCCATAGCGATCGAGCTCGCGCAGGGTGGGCAGATCCGCCCAACCATAAGCCCCGTTGGCATCCACGGAGAGAAGGGCATCCGGAAAGCGTGCGCGCACAGCCCGCACCGGCTCCACATCCCAGCCGGGCTTGATCTTGAGCTTGATGCGTTGATAACTCTCGGCGAGAAACCCTTCCACCGCGGCCAGAAGGCTGGGGATATCGGGCTGGATGCCCACGCTCACCCCAGCGGGCACAGCCTCCCGCGCCCCGCCCAAAAGCTGCCACAAAGGTCTTTTCTGGAGGCGAGCGTAGATGTCCCACAGGGCCCCTTCCACCGCGGCCTTGGCCATGGCATGGCCCCGAATGGGCGCAAGCACCACGGGCAGCTCGCTGGGATGGGAGAAAGTTTTGTGACCAGAAAGAAGAGGTCGAATATGTTCGGAGATGATGTAGCGCGCGGTCTCCACCGTCTCCCAGGAGTACCACGGTCCGGATCCGGCCACGCATTCGCCCCAGCCCATGACCCCATCCGCGGTGAGGGACACCAAGAGGGCTTGCTTTGTGCGCTCTTCACCGAAGCTCGTGACGAATGGGGCCACCAACGGCAACTCCACCAAGAAAATGGAAAGGCGTTCCACGCGGATCACGGGCGGGAAAGCACCTCCTCAAGCGTTGCTTTTTCTAGGATGAGAAAACCCCTGTCTCCCTCCCGGAAAAGCCCGGTCACGATGTATCCTTCCTCCAAATAAGGCGTAAGGAAGCGGCGGCACTCTCCCCGCCAAGCCCTGGCCACCTCCAGGTTCTCCCGTTTCAGGGTTTGCAGATCACCGGGGATTTCAAACAGGAGGGGTGAGCCAGACAGCCCGAGGCGGCCCCCGGCGGGGGCCCGCTGGCCCGAGGCCAGCCGCACCGTGCGGTTGATCATCTGCACCTCAGCCAGGCGCAGGTGCAAGGAAAACTCACCGGAGAGGCGAGCCTCCACGCGCGGTGCCCGTAAATGCCATTCGCACAAAAAGCGATCCCCGGGCAGGCCGCGGTTGCGTTCATCGCGCATTTCCTCCCCAAAATAGTTGGGGATGTAGCGGCGCACCAGGCCGCCCAATTTGTTCAAGTTGAAGTGAGCATTGCGCGATTCCAAGGGGTCAAATGTCCAGGTGATGAGATCGATTCCCTGGCGCAACACGTGTTCCCGCTGGGCAAGCTTGAGCTTTTGACCAACGCCCCGATCCTGGAAGCCTGGCCTCACCGCGGTCATGAGGGAATGATGGCGCAGCTTTCCGCCCTCCCACAGGCCCAAAACGGAGAGGGAGTAGCCCAGCATTTGGCGGCCCGGCCCAATCCCATCAAAGGCCCCCAGCAGCAAGCCCCCGGCTTGCACGAGCATGTGGATGAGGTGGTCGGGGACCACGGCGATGTCGGAAAAACCCCATACGGCCTTCTGGATCTGTTCGCAGGCCCGATAGCCGGGAAAATCCCGCACCGGCTCGATGACCACTTCCTCCGACATCGGGGTGAAGTATATCAATCGCCGGTGAGACGCACGATCTCCCTTTCGTCCTCTGTCCACTTGGGCCGCACCTTCACCTGCAGGGAGAGGAAGACCTTCTTTCCCCACATGGCCTCGAGCTCCAACCGGGCCAGCCTTCCGATGTCCTTCAGCTTTTGCCCGCCTGCGCCGATCACGATGCCCTTTTGGGAGTCCTTGGCCACATAGATCGTGGCATAAATTTCCATGATTGGCTTGTCTTCACGCTCCCGCACCTCTTCCACCACCACGGCCGCCGAATAGGGGATCTCCTGGTGGGTGAGGTGGAAGATCTTCTCCCGGATGAGCTCGGCCACGAAGAACTCCAAGGGGCGATCCGTGGGCAGGGGGAGATCAGGCGGGAAGAGGGGCTCACCCTCAGGCAGATGGTGGATGATGACCTGCAGCGCCCGCTCCAGGTTCGTTCCGCGTTTGGCGGAGATGGGGACAATGGCGTGGAATATCCCAAGGCGATCGTAAGCGAGGATGGTCTCGGGAAGTTCGTTTCCCTTGGCCAGATCAATCTTATTCACGAGGAGGACCTTGGGGCACGGCAGGGCTTGGAGGCGCGGAAACACGGTTTCGTCGTACTCGTCCACTTTTCCTGTGGGCTCCACCATGTACACAACCTCATCGATCCCGGCCAGGGCCCGAAACGCCTCCTTGACCAGATGGGCGGAGAGCTTGTTCACGGGCTGATGAAGCCCGGGGGTGTCCACAAACACGATTTGCGCCGCGTTGGTGTGGTAAATGCAGCGGATGCGGTTGCGCGTGGTCTGCGGCCGGTCCGAGACGATCACGACCTTGCGGCCCATCACGGCGTTGATGAATGAGGATTTGCCCACGTTGGTCCTCCCCACGATGGCCACGGTCCCAGCTTTAAAGCCCATGTATCTCCAGCCTCCCTTCCTCGATCTCCTGGGCCAAGCGGGTGACGTGCTCGCTTAAACTTTGGTCCTCACCCGGTGGCGGGATGAGGGCCGCAAGAATGTTGGAGAAGGGTTGCGTGGGAGGGGAGAGCTTTTCCTCTCCCTGGAGGGCCACGGCCCAGCGGGCCGCCGCCGCCTCCAAGGCCACTTGATGCACGACATTGCGCGCGATCCTCAGGGCCTTCCCACAGGCCGTCATGCCCATGGAATTGTGATCCTCCTTGCCGGCTGAGGTGGGGATGGTGTCCACGGCGGCGGGATGGGCCAGGATCTTGTTCTCCGCGGAAAGCGCGGCCGCCGTGTATTGAAGAAGCATGAGGCCGGAGCTCTTTCCGGGAGACAGGGCCAAAAACGGAGGAAGCCCCCGCTCCTGCCCGTTCAGCAGCAAGTTCAGCCGCCTCTCGCAAGAGTTGCCCAGGATAGCAAGGGCCATCCCCAGCTCCTCCGCAGCCAGTGCCAGAACTTGCCCGTGAAAATTACCGCCATACAGGACCTCCCCCGTGGGCAGGACGAGCGGGTTATCCGTGGCCGCGTTCATCTCTATCTCCAGCTGGTCTGGCAGGCGCGAGATGACCTCCCATACCGGGCCAAGAATTTGGGGCAAGCAACGCAGGGAGTAGGGATCCTGAACATCGCCGGAGAAAGTATCGGTCAGTTTGCTTCCAGCAAGGAGGGAGCGCAAGGTTTCCGCCACCTCAATTTGACCTGGATGGGGGCGCAGGGCATGAACCCGGGGATCCAACGGCTGGGTACTGGCTCGCAGAGCTTGGAAGGTCAGGGCTGCCGTGCCCAGAGCCGCGGAGAGAGCCCGCTTACCCAAAACCCAAGCACAAAAAAGGAGAGCAAGCATCGCGGAGGTCCCGTTCAACAGGGCTAGGCCCTCCTTGGGGTGGAGCTCTGTCAAGGGAGCAAGGCCGGCGCGGCGCAGGGCCTCCCCGCCCGAAAGCTCCGCCCCACCCCAACGCGCCTGGCCCTCGCCGATCGTCACCAACGCCAGGTGCGCCAACGGGGCCAGGTCTCCAGAGGCGCCCACGGACCCCTGGCTGGGGATGACCGGATGCACCCGCCGATTCAACATCTCCACCAAGAGCTCCACGAGCTCCGGCCGCACGCCCGAGGCCCCCTGAAGAAAGGAGTTCACGCGAAAAAGGAGGATAGCACGCACTACTCTATCGGGGAGAGGCTCGCCCACGCCCGCAGCGTGGGAACGCACGATGTTCAGCTGCAGCTGAGAAATCTCCTCCGTGGGCACACGCATGCGGGACAGGGTCCCAATCCCCGTGTTCACCCCGTAAACGGCCCTATCTCCTTGCAAAACAGCGCGAAGGCCCTGGTAGGAGGCCCTGAGCTTCTCCTTCGCCCGCGGGGAAAGGAGGACAGGTTGCCCTTGAAACACCACGGCCTGCGCAGTGTCCACCCTCAGATGACCATCTAGCTCGATCACACCAGCCAGTATACCCAACACTGTTAGAATCTTGCCGTGGACCTTGTTCTGCGTGGGATAGGAGAGCTGGCCACGCCGCGGGGGCCCCAGGCCCTGGCGGGCAAGGCTGCGGGAAGGCTCGAGGTTCTCCGCGATGCCTACGTGCTGGTGCGTGAGGGCCGCGTGGTCGCGGTGGGGACGGGAGATCCGCCGGTTTTATCTGGAGCGGTTTTGGACTGCGCGGGAAGGTGTGTGACCCCTGGGCTGGTGGACCCCCATACCCACGCTGTGTTCGCCGGAAATCGCGTTCAGGAGTTTCTCGCACGGGCGCGGGGGGAGAAGTACACCGGGGGCGGCATCCTCGTCACCGTCCAGGCCACCCGCGGGGCCTCCGAAGAGGAGCTCGTGCAGTTGGCCAAGCCCAGGCTGCTCCACATGCTGGCCCAAGGGGTGACCACCGTGGAGGTCAAAACCGGCTATGGACTCAGCCTCGCTCATGAACTCAAAATGCTCAGGGCTATTCGTCGCCTGGCCAAGGAGCTCCCCATGACCCTCGTTCCCACGTTCATGGGAGCCCATGCCTTCCCTCCCGAAATTCCCAGGGACCAATACATCCGCTCTCTCATCGAGGAGATGCTTCCCCGCGTGGCCGACCAGGGGCTGGCCCACTTTTGTGACGTTTTCTGTGACCGCGGGTTTTACACCGTGGCGGAGGCGCGTCAGATCCTTACGGCGGCCAGAGGGCTGGGCCTGGGCCTTAAAATCCATGCCGATGAGCTCGCCCACGTGGGCGCCGCGGAGCTCGCGGCCGAGCTTTCCGCCACGTCTGCGGAGCACCTTTTACACGTGTCAGCACCAGCCATCGCCGCCCTGGCCCGCGCCAAAACAGTGGCCGTGTTGCTTCCAGGAACAGCGTTCGTCTTGGACGAACCCTATCCACCCGCCCGGGAACTCCTGGAGGCGGGGGTCCCCGTGGCCCTGGGCACGGATTTCAATCCGGGTTCCTGCCCGTTGGCTTCCCTCCCTTTTGTGATGAGCTTGGCCGTGCTCAAGCTCAAGATGAGCCCGGAGGAGGTGTTGACCGCAGTGACCCTGAACGCCGCCGCCGCGGTGGGGTTGGCCCGGGACCTCGGCTCGATCGAGGTGGGGAAGCGCGCAGACCTCGTGGTTTGGAACGCCGCCACCTTCGCAGAGATCCCCTACTGGATGGGACAAAACCTGGCCTGGGCTGTGGTGAAAGATGGGCGCTGCGTTTCCCGCCAAGCCCGGACCTAGATCATGATGAGCTTAACCGTGCTGGCCTACGCAAAGCTGAACCTTGTTCTGCGGGTGGTGGGCAAACGGGCGGATGGCTACCACCTCCTCCAAAGCCTGGTTTGCGCCATAGATTTGGCGGACGAGCTCCAGTTGGAACCCATTCCCAGTGGCATTGCGCTTGAGGCCCCGGCGGAGCTTGGCCCGCCCGAGCGGAACCTTGCCTATCGGGCGGCGAAGGCCCTGGTTGGTGAGGGCGGGCCAGGGGTGCGGATAACGCTCAGAAAACGGATCCCCGTGGGAGCGGGGCTGGGCGGAGGGAGCTCCGATGCCGCAGCCGTGCTGGCCGGGCTCACCCGCCTCTACGCCCTTGGTAAAACCCAGGAGGAGCTTTTGCGCTTGGGGGCAAAGCTTGGGGCGGACGTGCCTTTTTTCCTGGGGAGGAGCCCGGCCTGGGTGGAGGGGATCGGCGAGCGTCTCACGCCCTTAGACATGGCCATTCCTTTCACATTCCTCGTGGTGGTCCCGCCCTACCCTTGTCCCACCCCCGAGGTCTATCGCCTCTATGATGCTTTGGGGATCATGCCCAGCCCGCCTGGGTCTCCCTCGCCAGTCCCGCCTTTTCCCAACGACCTTTGGCCGGCCGCGGCCCACCTCCGCCCCGCTCTCAGGGACCTGCGCGCGGCCCTTGAGCAGATCCCCAGCCTGGGGGTGGGAATGAGCGGCTCCGGCTCCGCCTTGTTCCTCGCCTTGTCCTCCGAAAGGGAAGCGCAGGAGGCTCTGGCGGAACTTCAGGACAAGACGGAGGCGTCCTTGTACATTGCGCGGCCCGTGGACAAGGGGTACAAGATCAGGGGATGAGGATCGCCATCGACGGGCCGGCGGCGTCCGGCAAAACTACACTGGGGAAGAGATTGGCTCAGGCTCTGGGTTTCCTCTTCGTTCCCACTGGGGCGATGTACCGGGCCGCGGCCCTGGCCCGCCTGCGCGGGCTCCCCCTCCAAAGCGTGGACATCACCATGTCAGAGGATGGCTGCGTGCTCGTCAACGGAGAGGATGTCAGCGCGGCCCTGGCCAGCCCTGGTTTAGACGAACTTTCCTCCCAGCTGGCCCTGGATGGGGAGGTGCGCGCAAAACTTGTGGCCCTGCAGCGCCGCATCGCCCAGGACCGGGACGTGGTCATGGAGGGGCGGGACATCGGCACCGTGGTCCTCCCTGATGCCGAGCTCAAGATCTTCCTTTGGGCCACGCCCGAGGAGCGGGCCCGCCGCAGACACAAGGAGCAGGGTGGGAGCTTTGAGGAGGTCCTGGAGGCCATCCGCAAAAGGGATGAGCGGGACTCCACCCGGGCGGTGGCCCCCCTGCGCCCTGCACCGGACGCGGTTTTTCTGGACACCACGAGCAAATCCCCGGACGAGGTGTTATGCCTTGTCCTCAGGCTTGTGGAGGAGCGTCGTGCATATTTGGCTCGCGGACAGAGTTCGTGACGTGCTTTACGCGTTTTTAGTGTTCCTGGCCACCCCCGTGGTCTGGGGCCTGTTTCGCCTCTCGGTGCGCGGGAGGATCCCGCCGCGGGGGATTGTGGTGGCTCCGCACCGCTCGTACTGGGACATTCCCATCCTCTGCGTGGCCTTTGGGCCGCAACGCCGGATCGTGTTCCTGGCTCGACATGGACTTTTGCGCAACCCGGTGTTCGCGCCGTTTGTGTGGGGGTTCGCCGTGGTCATAAACCGGGAGGAGTTCAGCACTCGCGATTTCCGCAGGACCATGGCCGCGGCCGCGCGGGCCCGCTGGCTGGGGATCTTCCCGGAGGGGACCACCAGGCCCGGCGCCACACCCAAACCGGGCGCCGTGCGTTTCGCCGAGCATCTTGGCCTCCCGTTCATCCCGGTGCGGCTGGTGGCACGGGGGCCCTATCCGCCCAGGCCACGTTGGCGCTTCCCCAAGGTGGAGGTGCACATCGGCCAGCCGTTCACCGTGGCTGATCTGGCCAGCGATTTGCCCCCGGAGCTTCCTCGCCCCGAGCGCTACCGGGTTTTGGCGCGGCGCCTCATGGACCGCGTGCTGAGCCTCTGATAACATTGACCATCGTCCAAAAGGGCTAAGTTATTTTGGGCCCGCAAGGGGAAAGGCAAGAGGTGATGTAGGGATGGCGGAGTGGATTCGTATGGAGGAAGCCCTCGGCGAAAACGATATCCGGCTCTTCAGCCGAGGGGATACGGTACAGGGTCGGGTGGTCCACGTCGCGGAAAGCGAGATCCTTGTGGACATCGGGTACAAGTCCGAGGCCGTGTTGCCCAAGGAGGAGCTCGCCCCGGGCCGGGACAAGGTTGCTCCCGGAGATCTACTTGAGGTCCTCATCACTTACATCGACGAGGAGAACGGCACGGTCTACATTTCTGAGCGTCAGGCCTTCTTCGCCAAGAAGTTTGCGGAGCTGGAGCAGGCCTACCGCTCGGGCTCGCCGGTCAAAGGCGTGGTGGTGGTCGAGGTCGCGGGTGCCGGCTACCAAGTGGACCTGGGTGGGATTAAGGCATTCCTGCCCGCCTCCCATTTGGGGAAGGGACTTTCCCCCAAGATCGAGCGCCTGCGCAACCGCACCTTGGAGTTCAAGATCATCGAGTTCTCCCGGCGCACCCGCAATATCGTCGTCTCCCGTAAGGAATGGTTGCTGGACAGAGAAAAGCGCGCCAAGGACGCCCTCTTTGCCTCCCTCACCCCGGGAAGGGTTATCGAGGGCGTGGTGAAGAGCGTGGTGGACTTTGGGATCTTTGTGGACGTGGGCGGCCACGACGGCCTGGTGCATCGCACTGAGATCTGTTGGAAGGACATCCCCGCTCCGCCACCTGGGAAATTCCGGCCCGGCCAGCGCATAAAAGTGATGGTTCTCGAGGCCGACCGCAAGGAGGAGCGTATTTCGCTGTCCATAAAAAGGCTCAGACCAAACCCGTGGGAGGGCATAGCCCAACGCTATCCACCCGGGGCCAAGGTCAAAGGGAAAGTCGTGTCCGTGACGGACTTCGGGGTGTTCGTGGAGCTGGAAGAGGACGTGGAGGGACTCGTACACGTTTCCGAGCTCTCCTGGGCGCCGGTGAAACACCCCAAAGAGGTGGTGCAACCCGGCCAGGAGGTAGAGGTGGTGGTGCTGACCGTGAACGAGGCTGAGCGCCGCATCAGCCTGTCCCTGCGCAAGGCCCTGCCCGACCCCTGGGAGGACGTAGAGCATCGCTATCCCAAGGGTGCCCTGGTGGAAGGCGTGGTCACAAACGTCACGGATTTCGGGGCCTTCGTACAGCTTGAGCCGGGGATCGAGGGCTTGGTGCACGTCTCTGAGCTCTCCTGGGAACGCGTTGCCCATCCCACGGAGGTCATCCAGCCCGGCCAAAAGGTGCGGGCCATGGTGCTCAAGGTGGACGCGCAGAACCGCCGGATCAGCCTCTCCCTCAAGGCCCTGCAGCAGGACCCCTGGGAGGAGTTCCTGGAGCAGTACTCTGTGGGCTCGGTGGTCTCCGGCCCGGTGACCCAGATCAAGGAGTTCGGAGCCTTTGTGCGCCTCACCCCCGCGGTGGAGGGACTGATCCACGTCTCGGAGATCTCCAACGAGCGCGTCGGTCACCCCTCCGAGGTGCTGCGGCTGGGCCAAGAGGTCACGGCCAAAATCATCGGGATCAACGAGGCCAAGCGGCAGGTGCGTCTGTCCATCAAGAAGCTGCAGGAGGACATGGCTCAGGCGGAGACGGAGAAGTTCCTGGCCACCCAGCCGGTGCGGGAGACCATCACCCTGCGGGAGCGGCTGCGGGGTCTGGGCATGGGATGAGGACCACCGCGGCAGCCATGGTTTTGGTGTGCGTGAGGGAAACAGGGAACTCCTGGCCCCGCCACATGAGGCGCGGCCCATTTTCCCCGGGCAAAACCTCGATCTCCCTCAGGGGGACCGCCCGGCCCAAGGCCTTGCAGAAGGCCTCTTTGGCGGCAAACCGCACCGCAAGCCTCTGGACGAACAGCTCGCCTTGGGCCCGCCTGGCGTAGGCCAGTTCCCGGGGAGAAAAGAGGCGGGGCAGGGCCCGCTCGCCCCGGCGGCGCAAAAAGGCCTGAAAACGGGGGATCTCCACAAGATCTATGCCGATCAACATGGCACAATGCGCATTCTCTCCGCCTGGATGATGGCCGCCACCCGGGCCACGGCCGCGGAAAGCTCGTCGTTCACCACCAGGTAATCAAAGTCATGGACGCGGGCGAGCTCCGATTGGGCGATGCGCAAGCGCTCCTCAACCGCAGCTTCGTCCTCGGTGCCCCGGCTCCGCACCCTGTGCACCAGCTCCTCCCAGGTGGGCGGAACGAGGAACACCAGGACCACATGGTAACCCAGGCCGGCGCGCTTTATAGCCATGGCGCCCCGCACCTCCTTGTTGAGGACCACATCCAGGCCCTGCTCCAGACGCTGGACCACCTCGTTTTTCAGGGTGCCGTAGCGGTGCCCTTGGTACTCCGCCCACTCCAGAAGCGCACCCTGGGCAAGAAGCTGAGCGAACTCCTCCTCGCTCACGAAGTAGTAATCGCGACCGTGAACCTCGTGGGGCCGGGGTGGCCGCGTGGTCACGGAGGGGCAAAACACAAGGCGCGAGTCCTGGGCCAAAAGGGCGGAGATCACCGAGGACTTTCCCGCACCCGACGGCCCGGCGATGACGAAGGCGATGCCGCGCGCACCCTGTACCACCACCCCAGGTGGGAAGACCTCTTTCATTCCACGTTGCGGGCCTGTTCCCGCACCCGCTCGGCGCCGAGCTTCAGGGCCAGGGCCACCTCCGCTAAGGCCGGCCCCCGGGCCTTGGCGCCCAGCGTGGTGGCCTCCCGCCCCAGCTCCTGGGCCAAGAACTCCACCTCCTTCCCCACCGGCTCTGTACTCTCCAACAGCTGGGATAGCCTGGCCACGTGGGCCCGCGACCGCTCTAACTCCTCCTGCACATCGCTCCGTTCGGCCAAAAGAGCGACCTCCGCGGCAAGCCGAGCCTCATCTACACCAGAAAGCCCGCGCACCCACGCCTCCAGTCGCTCCCGCAGCGAGGCCAACTCCTCCCTGGCCAGGCCCTCCGCCCGGGCTACCAGGGCCTGCAGATTCTGGACCTCCTGGGCCAAAGCCTCCTTCAGTTTTTTCCCCTCCTCTTCGCGGCAAGCGTGCACGGCACGGATGGCTTGATGCACGGCCTCCTCCAATATGGGCCAGATCTCCTCTTCTTGCAGCACGCGCTCTTGAAACACCGGGAGTTCCAAAAGATGCTCAAGCTCAGGTTTTTCCTCCAGGCCCAGCTCCTCAACCAGCCGGCAAAGCTCCGCATAAAAGGCCTTGGCCAAGGCCAGATCCAGGACCTTGGGAGCACCACCGGGCTCAAGGGTGAGGCGCACCGTGGCCTCCAAGGTCCCGCGAGAAAAACTCTGGCGCAGCTTCTCCTCCAGGAGGTGCGCGAGCCTTGGAAAATCCGAAAGGCCGCGGGCGCGGACTTCCAAAAACCGGCTGTTGAGGGAGCGCAGATGTACTTCCACGCGGAAGCCGGGCCCCTGGGCCTGGCCCACGCCAAAGCCCGTCATGCTACGCAACTTCGTTCACCTCGCGGAAAACAGCGGCCGCGTAACCCACCACCTGGTCCATGAGGCCTGCCACCTCACCGGAGGTGCGATAGAGCAGGAGCTCCGCGGACAGAAGCCCCAAGGCCTTGGCAGCGGCCATGAACAGGGCCAAGGCCCCCACCCCGCAGATGGAGATATGGCGGGCGTGCACAACCTCAAGAAAACCGGGGAGATCCAGGGTGAGGACATAGCGCAGGGCCAGGAGGTCTTTGTCCTTGGCTGTCCCATGGGGCTCGTAATGGGAGAAGTCTGTGGAGCAGATGAGCACTGCGGGTTTTCCCCTAAGAACTTTGGCCAGGGCGGCACCAGCGGCCTCGGCCTCGCGCCGGTTGATGGGCAACACCACCGCGGCCGCAACCGGAATATCCCCAAAAAGATAGTGTAGGAACGGGAGCTGGACCTCCACGGAATGCTCGTGCGCAAAGGGGACATCGCTGAGCTCAGCGCCCAAGGCCTCCGCCAGGGCCAGGGTGAGCTCCCGCTGGATGGGCACAGGCCCAAGGGGCGTCTCCCAAATCCCCGGCTCAGCCAGGGAGATGGGCCCGCCAAGCCCGGTGTGATTGGTGCCCAGGATCACGGCCAGCTGTGGCTGGCCCAGCTGCCAAAGGGCGCGGTACCCCGCCCCGGCCACTCCGCCGGAATAACGATAGCCGGCATGGGGAACGACCAGGCCCACGGGGCGCACCAGGGGCAGGCCCGGGGGCCCAAGCCCCTCTTTGGGCGCGCCCAAACAGCGGGCGATCTCCGCGCGCAACCGCGCCGGATCTGCAGGGTAGAACGTGCCCGCTGCGCACGCCCAACGATAGCCCACAGCGCTATTGTACAGGCTCCCCCTTCCGGCTAAACTCTCACGGGCCTGGGAGATCGGCTAATGGTAGGCCGGCGGGCTCTGGACCCGCTAGTGGGGGTTCGAATCCCTCTCTCCCAGCCAAAGGGAAAGCTCCTCCTCCAGGGGCGCCAACACAAACGCCGCCTTTTCCTCAGCTAAATCCGCAAGCTCCGCGCGGGCGTGCCCCAGCTCCTCCCGGAACTTCTCGTCCCTCACGCTGTGGGCATTGGCGTCCACGGTGTACAGAGCCGCAAGACAAGCGGCCCAGGCCAGCCGCGTTGCACACGCCAGGTCACTGCGGGCACTCTTGGGGCACACCGTAAGAAGCCGCTCGGCAAGGTCCATGAGGGCCAGGGATTTCTGGGCCACCTCCAGGGGCACCCCGGCAGCGCGGGTGAGAGCCCTGCTGAGCGCCTCTCCGCCAGATCTTTGCGCCTCCACCACCGCAGCGTAGGCCTCGGCATCGGCTCTTCCCAGCTCCAGGAATTTCCGGACGAAGCTGTCCGCGCGCTCAACCGCCTCTTGCCCGAGCCGGCCGCGCTTTTGGGCCAACGCCGCCACCTTGCGCACCAACGCCGCGGCCAGGGCCCCGCTCAGCGCGGCCGTGGTGCCCCCACCAGGCACTGGTTCCGTGGCCCCCAGGGCCATGAGGAAGGACTCGATCGTCATGCCCTCCAGCTTCTCCATCGAACCCGCCCTCCTTCACGATGAGGATGCCACGAAACGGGGGAGCTCGGCAAATGTGCTCAGTACATGGTCTGCATGTCCAAAAGGCCGCGCCGCACGGCAATTCGCGCGGCGCCCCAGAAGATCCCCACGGATAGGGCGATCCCCAGGGCGGTGGCGCCGGCGAGGATCAAAAGAACCTGCACGTCCGAAAGGCTGGAGAGCTCGGGGTGCAGTCCCGTGCCAACAAGGGCGCGGCGCAGGGCTTCAAGCCAGTGCGTGGGGGGAAGGCCCAGGCCCAGGGCCCGCAGCGGCAGGGGCAACAGGGAAAGGGGAAAGGCCGTGCCGCAAAGAAGGTAAAGCCCGCCGGCCACCACATCGCCCACCATCCACCCATGCCGCGCAATGAGGAGGGAGATGCCGGCAAGAAGGATCCCATAGAAGGCCAGGGCAGCTAAACCCAAGCCCAGCGCAGCCAGGAAAAGACCGGGGTTCGCCAAGGAGAGCCGCACGCGCAGGAACGCGATGCCGAAGGCCAAGGTGATGAGGACGGAGATGGTGGCCACCAGGGTCTTGGCCATGCCCCGCCCCAACAGGTATCCGTAAAGATGCATGGGCGCCATGTACACATACTTCAGCATCCCGTAATGCTCGCGGTCGTCGTGTATGGTCCAGCTGATCCCGGAAATGACGTTCATCACGTAAAGATAAAATGCGGTTCCGAGGAAAACCTGGGGAAAGAGGGGGTTTTCCAGGCCTCCCCTGGCCACCACGAGGTACATGAACACGAGGATGAGGACCCCGGCCACGGGTTTGATTACGGAATAGACGGCGAACAGAAAAGGCTCGGTCCAGTTGGACTCGATCTGCCAGCCCAGCCACGTCCCGACTTTGAACCCTTGCCAGCCCTCGCGCAGCCTTTGCACTACTGCCCCCTTAAGGTGAGCCGGCCCTCCCGGCGAGCCAGCTCCTCGCAGAACCGGAGACCGCGATGGGCCAAGAAGATGAAAAGCACCGCCAGCCCCGCAAGAATCGTCAGCTCCACCTCCACGGCCAGGAAACGGAATTGCTCCATGAGGCGGGGATAGAGAAGCTGGCGCATGGCATCAAGGCCGAGGGTGATGGGGAGGACCGAGGCCAGCAGGGCCACCCAAAAGCCCAACGCCCGCACGGGGAAATAAAAGCCGGAGAAAAGATAAACCGGCTCCATCAAGAGGTTTGAGAGGTGCCAAGCCTCACGCCCCCAGAGGAGAAACGCTGAGCTCAAAAGCATTCCCAACCCGTAGAGGGCCGCAAGGGTGAGGAGGAAAACGCCGCAGAAGAGGGCACCATGCCCGACCTGCAGGGGGATGCGAAAGATCAGGGCGCCCACGAGGATCACACCCATGGCGCGCACGGTCGTGGCCGTGAGGCCGCCCAAGGCCATTCCCAGAAGTATGGCCATACGCGAGGTAGGGGCGATGAGATAAAGTTGAAGATTTCCCGTTTCCTTTTCCCAATAGAGTTGGCTGGCCATGCTCCACAGGACGTTCATCCAGTAGGCGATGGTGGCCCCGCCCAGCACCACAAACCCCGTGAATTCCGGAGGGGCACCAATGGCCCGATAGATGTAAACGTAAGCGGAGACCTGAAGAAGGGGGAGGAAAACGTCAAACAGGATCCAGCTTTTCTCGCGCCAAATCCCGATGAAGCGGGGATAGGCCCGGCCCATCATGGTGCGCAAAAACGTCCTGCCCGGGCCGGGGCTCATGGCGCGTCCTCGCTGAGCTTCCGGCCCACCAAGTGGAGAAACACATCCTCCAAGGTGGGCTCCTCCTTGCGGAGCTCTGCCAGACGTGCGCCCGCCGCGTGCAAGCGGGCCAGCACGGACACCAAGGCCTCCTCCGCGGTAAGGATGAGGTCCAAAAGGAGCCGCCCGTCCTCCTTGCGCTGGGCCCATACCCGCACCCCCAGCATCCCCTCCAGGGCCGCTGTGACGTCGGAGATCCCCTCCACGTACAGGCGGAACACGGCCTCCCCCTGCAGCGTCCGCTTCAACTCCGCAGGAGCAGCGCAGGCCAGGATCCGCCCACGGTCGATGATGGCCACACGATCGCAAAGCTCGTCGGCCTCGTGCATATAGTGAGTGGTGAGGAGGATCGTGCGGTCCGGGTATGCCTGAAGCCAGCTCCGCACGAACCCCCGGATGGTGCGGGCCGTCTGCACGTCCAAACCCAACGTGGGCTCATCCAAAAAGAGGATCTCCGGGTCGGTGAGGAAACCCCGCACGATGTTCATCTTCTGGCGCATACCTGAGGAGAGGTGATAGACCTTGGTTTTGGCCCGGTCGGCCATGCCCACAAGGGAGAGGAGCTCCTGGATGCGCCGGCGGGCTTCCCGGGAGGGAATCCCGTAGAACTGGGCAAACATCCAGAGGTTCTCCTCCACGGTGAGGAGGCCATAGCCGGAGGTCTCCCCGCCCACGACCATGTTGATGTGTCGCCGCACTTCC
>FMJZ01043073.1_pt1 | contig 15395 bp, 18 predicted proteins | sample 1987881 | NCBI WGS metagenome assembly FMJZ01 (sample SAMEA4378227, study PRJEB15110) | soil metagenome | biome: soil; feature: Field; material: Soil | place: India | collected 2015-03-11 | depth 0 m | reverse complement strand
CATCCGTGCCCTCTTCTCTCCAGAAGAGTTTGAAGCCTATAAAAAGCAGGCCCGGGAGCTCATCGATGCTGCCGCCGGAAAATGAACACCACTTGGGGAGGAGAGACCCCTCTCCTCCCCTAAAGGATGGGTTTCTATGAAAGGAGAAAAAGCTGCTTATTTTTTTCTTTTCCCTGCCCTTCTGTATGTCTTCGTTTTAGGGGTTTATCCCCTGCTCTACAACGTACTCCTGAGCTTAAAAGACGTAACGTTTATAACCTACATCCAGGGGACGGCCCGTTTTGTGGGAACAGGAAACTATGGCTGGCTTCTCGCCGATTCCATTTTTCGGCGAACCTTTTCCAACACCCTTCTCTTCACTGGGCTTTCTATTCTCTTCCAGTTCATCATCGGTTTTCTTCTGGCCCTTCTCTTTAACCGTCCCTTCCCGGCAAAGGGTATCCTCCAGAGTCTCATTATGATTCCTTGGGTTTTGCCCATCATCGTGAGTGGATCGTTCTTTCGTTGGTTCTTTAGCGACAATGGCATGCTCAATGGTTTTCTCACCGCCTTAGGGCTCGTACAGAAACCCATTCCCTGGATCACCAGCGCCCGGTTACCCATTTTCTCCGTTACCATGGCCAACATTTGGCTGGGGATTCCCTTCAACTTTGTCCTCCTCTATACCGGCCTCCAGGGAATACCAGAAGAGCTCCTGGAAAGCGCCGAAATCGATGGAGCAACCGGATGGCAAAAGGTGTTCTATATCACCGTACCCCTCCTCAGGCCGGTTATACTCGCTACCCTCACTCTGGGTTGCATCTTCACCATAAAGGTTTTTGACTTAGTGTGGATTGTAACCCAGGGAGGACCAGGGGATGTCTCGCACCTTTTCAGTACCTTCTCCTATTCCCTGGCCTTTAACAAACTCCAGTTTGGCAAAGCTTCGGCGGTCCTAGTAGTGATGATTCTTGTGGTTGTGCTCCTCGTGGCCCTCTTAAACCTCTTCCAGAAGGAGGTGTGATATGAAGAAAAAGAAAGCCTCCAACCTCAAGTGGACGTTCATCGCCCTTGTTCCTACTGCCATCATCGTTGCACCCCTGTACTTTGTGGCCATCGGGGGGTTCCAGAGCGTAGCTGAAATCTTTCACAAACCTCCCTACCTTTTCCCTCCAAATCCTACCTTCGATTACTACCAGGCCGCCTTCACCACTCTCTCTCTGTACCTCAAAAACAGTATCATCATCGCCCTGGGAGCGCTTTCGGTGACTCTGCTTTTTGCCCTTCCTTCGGCCTTCGCCCTGGCAAAGTTCCGCTTTTCTCTTAAAGGGCCAGCCACCCTCGTCATGGCCTTCGTGCAGGTGCTTCCGGCAACCGCAGTCATCATTCCGCTTTTTCTCATCTTCACCCGAGTGGGACTCATCAATAACTACCTTGGGGCAATCCTTGGGATTTCCGTCTTCACCATCCCCTTTGCCGCCATCGTCCTCAACGCCTACATCCAGGCCATCCCCACCGGACTCATGGAGGCAGCCCTCATCGACGGGGCAGGATTTTTGCGCATCTTCACCAGTATCATCATACCCCTGGCAAGCCCGGCCATTGCCACCGCAAGCATCCTCACCCTCATCATGGCCTGGGGAGACTTCATCTTTTCCCTCTCTTTCCTCAAAGAGCGCACCTTACAACCTATGAGCATAGGCCTCTACACCTTCATTGGCCAGTACGGAGTACAGTGGAACAAACTCATGGCTGGAAGCATGATCTTTTCTATTCCACCCCTCATCGTCGCCCTCTTAGCGGGGAAGGCCATCGTGGCCGGTTTGACTGCCGGAGCGTTCAAAGAGTAAAAGAGGAGGTGTCAGGAGAATGGTTTTTCGCCAAGAAGGAAAAAAACTTGTTGCCTCGCAAGGAGGAGAAGTCATCGTCATCGAACCTTTTGGGAAGGATTGCCTTCGCTTTCGGGGAAGCGCAAGGGGCGTGATCGAACCCCTTGACTTTACCCTCCTTCCCCAGAAAGAAGAGGAACCGGAAATCACCATCACAAAAGAGCGAGCCACCATCCGAAACGGAAAAATCACCGCCGAAATCGACTCCAAGGGAAGCGTGCGGTACGCAAAGCCCGATGGAGAGGTATTCCTTGAGGAGCTCTGGATTGACGGAAGGGTACAAAATGCCGACCTCCTCAAGGCCCGGAATTACAAGGCACGAAGCTCAGAGCTTTTCCGGATATCGGTGTACTTCAAGGCCCATCCTGAGGAACACTTCTTCGGCATGGGGCAGTACGCCAACGACTGCCTCGATCTTAAAGGATGTGTCCTGGAACTGGCTCAGCGAAACACCCAAATCAGCATTCCCTTCCTCCTTTCAAGCCGCGGATACGGCTTTATATGGAACAATCCCTCCATCGGCCGGGCAGAACTTGCCCGCAATCACACCATGTGGTACGCCGAAGCGGCTCGTCAAATCGATTACCTCGTCATCGCCGGAGACACCCCGGAAGAGATTGTGAAAAAGTACACCGCCCTCACCGGTAGACCCCCTATGATTCCCGAATGGGCCCTGGGATTCTGGCAGTGCAAGCTCCGCTACCGGACCCAGGAAGAAATCCTCGAGATTGCCCGGGAGTACAAAAGGCGAGGTTTGCCCCTTTCTGTCATCGTGGTAGACTTCTTCCATTGGCCAAATCAGGGAGACTGGAAGTTCGATCCTCAGTACTTCCCTGATCCTGAGGGTATGGTGCGGGAACTGGAGGGCCTGGGCATCAAAGTCATGGTCTCCATCTGGCCCACCGTGGATGTGAGAAGCGAAAACTACGAAGAAATGGCCAAAAGAGGGCTCCTTGTCCGGACCGAACGAGGAATCCCGGTTCTCTTTACCTTCCGGGGAATCACCACGGTTTTTGACGCCACCAACCCCGAGGCCCGAAAGTTCGTCTGGGAAAAGGTCAAGGCCAATTACTACCGCTATGGTATCAAAATGTTCTGGCTTGACGAGGCGGAGCCGGAATTCGGCATGCCCGGTTTTGGCTACGATAACGTCCTTCCCTACGACTACGACAACCTCCGCTACTTCCTGGGTAACGGCCTTGAGGTGAGCAACATCTACCCCTTCTTCTATGCCCAGGCCTTCTTTGAGGGGATGAAAGAGGCTGGCGAAACCGAAATCGTCAACCTCATCCGCTGTGCCTGGCTGGGGAGTCAGCGCTTTGGAGTGGTGGTGTGGTCGGGGGACATCCCCTCAACCTTTGAGTCCCTGAGAAAACAGGTGAAAGCGGGACTCAACATGGCCGTATGTGGCATTCCCTGGTGGACTACAGACATTGGGGGTTTCTACGGAGGTGATCCCGAGTGTCCCCACTTCCAAGAACTCATCGTTCGCTGGTTCCAGTTTGGGGTATTCTGCCCGATCTTCAGACTCCACGGATTTCGCCTTCCCTACCCTGAAGACCCCAGCCGCTGCCCAGCGTATGAGCTTACCGGAGGACCAAACGAAGTCTGGTCTTTTGGAGAGGAAGCCTACCGTATCATTAGAGAATTTCTCTTTCTGCGGGAGCGGCTGAAGCCCTATATCCTTGAGAACATGAAAAGGGCTCACGAAGAGGGCATCCCCCTCATGCGGCCCCTCTTTTTTGATTTCCCCAAAGACCGAACAACGTACGGGATAGAGGATGAGTACCTCTTCGGCCCAAGTCTCCTGGTAGCCCCAGTGATGGAGGAAGGAGCACGGAAACGCAAGGTGTACCTCCCCCAGGGCGCCCACTGGACTGATCCTTACGAAGAGGTAACCTACGAGGGAGGACAGTGGATTGAGGCTGAGGCGCCCTTAGAGCGCATCCCAATCTTTTTACGGGATGGAGCAAAACTCCCCATAAGAGGGTAGGTTCAAAGGGAGTGGGTTTTTCAAAAACCCACTCCCCCAATCTTTAGCCCGAGACGCTATCAAGCCACCGCACCTCTTCCTCGCTCAGTTGTACCTCAAGAGCCCCGTAGTTTTCTTCCATTTGGGCCAGAGTGCTCCCGGCTACAAGAGGAATGACTGGGGGGTTGCTTCGAATCATCCAGGCCAAAACCAGTTGATTCACAGTAATGCCTTTTTTGGCCGCCATCTCTCGCAGTGCCTGGAGTCGAGCCTCGGTATCAGGACCATGGTACTGCGGGGGAACCGGCCGATCCTTTCGGACGTAGGCACCCCCAAGGAGCGGGGAGTACGCCAAAAGTGTTACGCCTCTTTTGGCACAGTACTCAAGGAGGTCCTCGTTGGCCGCTATTTGAGGGTCAAAAGAAGCTCCCGGCTTGGGACGAAGATAAGTATAGCGCTGCTGGATACAGCAGTACTCGCTCCACCCGTGTATCGCACTCACCCAGCGACACTCCTCAAGACGCCAGGCCCGGAAATTGCTGGCTCCGATAAAGCGGACCTTTCCCGCCTGAAGGAGACGGTGGAAGGCCTCAAGAGTTTCTTGAGGTGGGGTATGAGGGTCATCAACGTGGGCATAGTAGAGATCGATGTAATCGGTCTGGAGGCGACGCAGGCTCTTCTCACACTCGGTCTGAATCTGAGAGGCGCGCAACCCCCGCTCTACTCCCGGCATCTCAAAACCCACCTTGGTGGCCAGGAATATCCTCTGGCGGTTGCCCCGTTCCTTCATCCAGGCCCCAAGGAGCGTCTCGCTCTCCCCGCCTTGAAAACCCGGTACCCAGCGGGCATAGATGTTAGCGGTATCGAGAAAGAAACCGCCTCGCTCTACATATTGGTCGAGAAGCTCAAAGGAGGTTTCCCAGTCGGTGCGGGTCCCAAAGTACATGGTACCAAGACAAAAAACGCTCACCTCAACCCCCGTTTTACCCAAAGACACGGTCTGCATGCCACCACTCCCCTTTCCCGGAATGTGCTTAGAGGCGCTTACCTTCGCTCCACAATTTCGATGATTTCCCCCATCGGACCCTGGAAATAAGCGTAGTGGAAACCCTGACTCTCACAAAGATCGAGCACCACTGGTACTCCACGGGCCACGAGTTCAGCAAAAACTTCCTCCACCTCCTCTACCGCAAAGGCCAAATGAAAAGAGGAAGGAGAAGAAACTTCTCCTTTCCGGGGAGCAAGAAGCTCAAGGAGGGTATTCCCCAAAGAGAGAAACACTACCTCTGCCTCTTCTCCCTCATCGAAGAAACGCTCAACTTCTGTAAACCCCAGAAGGTCGCGGTAAAAAGAAACACTCCGCTCTAAATCCTGAGTCACCAAGGCAACGTGATGCACACCCCGCAACTTTTCCCTCATGGTTCACCTCCTTTCGGTATCTTTGCCCACCACCGAAGATGTGCCACCTTCAAGAAACCTCTACATCGAGTATAACCCAACTTGAGTCCAGAAGAGAGGAACGTGGTACAATACCAAAAACGGACCTGGGTGGACGATGATGGAGGTTTTCCCTTACCCCCTCTTTCGGCTGGGAATCGTTGGCGGAGGACAACTGGGGAAGATGATGGCCCAAGAGGCAAAGAAAATGGGGATGTATGTGGCAGTCCTTGATCCCACTCCCTCTTCCCCGGCGGGGCAAATTGCCGATTGCGAAATCACCGCTTCTTTTTACGACGAGAAGGGGCTCTTACAACTTTTGGAGTTATCCGATGTCGTCACCTACGACATCGAACACGTGAACACGGGATTCCTGAAAGTCCAGAAAGAAAAGGAGAAAATCCGCCCCGCTCCCGAGGTCCTTGAAGTCATTCAGGATAAACTCCGCCAGCGGGAAATCCTTCAAAAGGATGGACTCCCCGTCCCTCGCTTCGCGCCTCTTTTTGAGGATACCCCCAGAGCCTTCCGGGAATTCGGCTTTCCCCTGGTGCAAAAGGCAAGAATGGGAGGGTATGACGGACGAGGTGTGGTAATCCTCCAGAGTGAAAAAGACCTCCCCAAACGCCTTCGGGGACCCTCTTTCCTTGAAGAGTACATCCCCATAGAAAAGGAGCTTTCCGTCCTTGTGGCCCAAAGCCTCAAAGGTGAGCGCCAGGTGTACCCGGTGGTGGAGATGGTTTTTGAGGAAAAAGCCCATCTTTGCCGCTTTGTCCTTGCCCCGGCCTGCATTCCCAGGGATGTTGAAGTCCGCGCCCAGGAGATAGCTCTTCGGGCAGTTGAACTCTTCCAGGTGGTTGGGGTGTGTGCCGTAGAGATGTTTCTCACCCCGGGGGGAGAGCTTTTGGTGAATGAACTCGCCCCTCGACCCCACAACTCCGGCCACTTCACCATCGAGGCCTGCGCCACCTCACAGTTTGAGGAACACCTGCGGGCCATCCTCGGCCTACCTTTGGGGTCGACAAGGCTCCTTTCCCCCGCCGTCATGGTGAATCTTTTGGGGGAAGAGGGATACGGTGGCCCTCCACTTATCGAGGGGCTTGAAGAAGCTCTCTCCTTAGGGGAAGTGTTCTTCCACTTTTACGGAAAAAAGGAGACCCGTCCTTTCCGGAAGATGGGCCATGTGACGATTCTTGACGAGACTCTCGAGGGGGCCTTAGAGAAAGCTCTAAAGGTTAAAGAAATTCTCAAAATCAAGGGAGAAAGGTGGGACTATGCCGAAACCGAAAGTGGGCATCATCATGGGGAGTGACTCCGACCTTGAGGTGATGCGGGAGACAGCTGAAATGCTTGAAGAATTCGGGATAAGCTACGAGATGACGATCGTTTCAGCACACCGCACCCCGGAGCGGATGTTTCGCTACGCCAGGGAAGCCGAGGAACGGGGTATTGAGGTTATCATTGCCGGAGCGGGAGGAGCAGCCCATCTTCCGGGAATGGTGGCCTCCATAACGCCTCTTCCTGTCATCGGTGTTCCGGTGAAAAGCGCTGCGCTTCAGGGACTCGATTCCCTTCTTTCCATCGTGCAGATGCCCCCCGGAGTCCCGGTAGCTACGGTGGCCATCAACGGAGCCCGAAATGCTGGGATTCTGGCAGCAGAGATTCTGGGGATAAAGTACCTCAAGATTCGGGAAAAGGTCAAAGCCTACAAGGAGACCCTACAAAAGACCGTGGAAGAAAAAGCCCAAAAACTCTCCTCCTCTTTCCCTGGCGATGCCTGAAAAACGAGTCTCTCCCCTTTTGCTCTTTTGCATTTTTCTCAAAATTGGGGCCTTCACCTGGGGTGGGGGATATGCCATGCTCCCCCTTATCCGGCGGGAAATCGTAGAGAGGTACAAAATCTTAAAAGAAGAAGAGTTTCTGGAAGCGCTCTCCCTGGCCCAAAGCCTTCCCGGAGCGGTGGCGGTCAACACCGCCTCATTCGTGGGACTCTTTGTGGGAGGAACACCGACACAACTTCTGGCCGTCCTTGCCACTGCTTTGCCCTCCTTTCTCTCCATTGCCCTCATCGCCCCCTTTTTCTTACGTTTTCGGGAACTCCCTCTGGTGGCCGCGTTCTTCCGGGGAGCACTGGCCGTTGTGGTTTCCCTCATTGTCCTTGCCATATGGCAGGTGGGAAGGGGAGTAACCCAAAATGCTTTGGATTTTGTCCTGGCAGTCTGCCTTTTCCTCCTTCTTGTGGCAACCGGTATTCATCCCCTCTTTGTGGTCCTTCTGGGAGGAGGATTGGGGGTTCTCTTCAGGCGATGACATACCTCCTTTTGGCCCTGGCCTTTTTGCGGGTGGGATTCTTTTCTTTTGGCGGGGGCATGGCCGCTTTGCCACTCATCGAGCGGGAAATCGTCGATACACACCACTGGCTCACCAAAGGCGAGTTCCTGGAGCTTTTAGCCCTGGCGCAGCTCACCCCGGGGCCCATTGCCATTAATTCTGCCACCTTCACCGGCTTTAAGGTGGGAGGGATGCTGGGAGCCTTCATCGCCACGGCTTCCTTTTGCCTCCCCTCCATCCTTTTAGCCCTTCTCATTTTCCAATTCCTCTCCCATTTTCGGGAGAACATCTGGGTGCAGCGTTTCCTTGCCGGATTACGGCCAGCGCTTTTAGCTTTGCTTCTCCGGGTGGCTTACTCTGTCATCCGGGATGGCATTCACGACTGGTTCAGTTTCGTCCTGAGTGTGGCAGTGGGAATACTGCTTTTTTCTGGAAAAATAGAGGAGATCCCTGCCCTCCTTCTGGGGGGAGTTCTGGGGCTTTTGTGGTATGGATGGCACTAAAGCCTGTAGAGCAAAAAACGTGGTCCATGCCAAGCTCCAAAAGAGTGCTATAATGGAATTGTATAAAATGAAACCTAAAAAGAGGGAGGCCTTCCCAGAGTGCGACGTTTGGTATATGTCCTTCTTCCTTTGGTAGTTGCTTTGGCCTTTTTCCCTGCCTCAGGATGCGAACGCCAAAAGACCGCTCCCCAGACGATCTCTTTTACCGGACAGGTGGCGTACGTGGACCTTGAAGGAGGTTTTTGGGGCATCATCGCCGATGGGGGAACCCACTACGAACCCATCAACCTTCCCGAGGATTATCAAAACGAAGGCCAGAGAGTGGCAGTAGTGGCCCGTATCCTCAGTGACTATGCCAGCATCCACATGTGGGGAGATATCATCGAGATCCTGGAAATCCATGGAACCGACTGAACTTCCCAAAGGCCAAACTGCAAAACGCACCCCCTCCACCTGAAATACCTTGCACTTTTTCCCTTCATCCGGTACCATAGAAGTATGTATGAGGGCTTTGAGGGGAAAATCATCGATATTTCCACCCTTCGTTTCTTCCGTTTCTTCAGGAAGCTGGGGTACTATGCCCTTTTCGCCATCCTGGTGGTGTACTTTCTAAGCGGCGTGTACGTGGTAGGACCGGACGAGGTAGGGGTGGTGCGCCGCCTGGGAAGCTACCATCGTACCGTTCCCCCGGGGATTCACTATCGCCTTCCCTATCCTTTTGAGAGCGTGGTGCGTCCCAAAATCACCGAGGTACGAAGAACCGAGATCGGTTTTCGCACCCTTTACCCCGGTCCCCCACCCCGCTACGCTCTGGTACCCGAGGAGTCGCTCATGCTCACTGGGGACGAAAACATCGTGAGCTGTCAGTTCATCATCCAGTTCCGCATCGCTGATGCCTACCGATACCTTTTCAACATCAAAGACCCGGAAAACGCGGTGAAGAGCGCCGCCGAGGCAGCCCTTCGGGAGGTGGTGGGGAAAAAGACCATTGACGAGGTCCTCACTACCGGCCGAGCCGAGGTCCAGGAAGAGACCCTGAAACTCCTCCAGGGTATCCTCGACCGTTACGAATCGGGAATCAGAATACTGGCGGTACAGCTCCAGGACGTCCAACCTCCTCAACAAGTGGTGTCGGCCTTCAAAGACGTGGCCAGCGCCCGGGAGGACAAGGTACGCTTCATCAACGAAGCCGAAGCCTACCGTAACCAGATTCTCCCCCAAGCCCGGGGAGAGGCGGCCCGAATCCTCAAGGAAGCCGAAGCGTACAAAGAGACCACCATCCGCAAGGCCGAGGGAGAAGTGGCAAGGTTCCTCGCCGTGCTTCGGGAATACGAGCTTTCTCCAGACATCACCCGGGAACGTCTGCGCCTTGAGACCCTGGAGAAGATCTTTCCCAAGGTGCAGAAATTCGTTTTTGACGAAGAGGGAGCCGCCCAGGGAACCCTGAAGTTCTTACCCCTCTCTGGAGAGGAGAAAAAAGGTGCAGAGTAGGGTCTGGGGTAAAAGATTGGCTATCGTGGTTTTGGTGCTCATTCTCCTTGCCGTCTTCAAGCCTTGGTATGTGCTTGACGAGACAGAACAGGGGGTCATCCTGCAGCTAGGAAAGCCCATCCGGGTGGTCAAGGAGAGCGGGTTGCACCTCAAGCTCCCCTACCCCTTCCAGACGGCACAGAAATTCGACCGAAGGCTTCTTGAGTACGACTCCCCTCCTGAAGAGGTCATCACCCGGGACAAAAAGACCCTCGTGGTTGATAGCTACGTTCGCTGGCGCATTGTAGACCCCCTGGTCTTTCTGCGAACCGTGGTGAGTGAGGGAGGGGCCATAGTGCGCATAGACGACATCGTGTACTCCGAACTCCGGACGGAAATCGGAAAAGTGGACCTCTTCGATCTTGTTTCCCGGGTTCGCGGAGAGGTCATGAGCCTGGTCACAAAAAGATCCAACGAAAAGACCAGAGAATTCGGAGTAGAAGTCGCCGATGTGCGCATCAAGAGAGCCGACCTTCCCAAGCAGAACGAAGAGGCTGTTTTCCAGCGGATGAAAACTGAAAGAGAACGGCAGGCCAAGCAGTACCGCTCGGAAGGCGAAGAAGAGGCTACAAAAATCCGGGCCGAAGCGGATAAAGAGAGAGCCCTCCTTCTTGCCCAGGCAGAGAAAGAGGCCCAAATACTGCGGGGAGAAGGAGAGGCTGAAGCGCTTCGGATTTACGCCTCGGCCTACAGCAAAAACCCAGAGTTCTTTGCCTTCTTAAAGACCCTTGAGCTTTACGAGAAATCTCTTATCGAAGGCGATACCCTGATTCTCACCCCTTCTTCAGACATCCTGCGCTACCTCAGGAGTGCGACAAAACCTCCTGCAAAAGAGGCAGAAAAGTAAAGGCCGGTCCCCCACCCATAACCACCCCAACCTGTGCAGCCTCGAAGATTTCTTCCAGTGTGGCTCCGGCTTTCTGGGCTCCACGGGCGTGGATGATGACACAGTGCTCACAGTGAATGGTTACCCCCACGGCCAAGGCGATGAGTTCTTTGACCTTGAGGGACAGAACTCCATCCTGCATTACCTGGCTGTAGAAGGACAAAAAGGGCTCCACACTCCGCGGAGAACGCTCCTTGAGCTCCCGAATGCCCCTCCGGTAACGATCGAGAAACTCCTGAACGTCCATGCTCATTGCCTCCTTTACGGTTTTAAAAGACCCATCCCTGAGGCCCAGAAACCTCTCAAAACCCGCGGCAATCGCTCAATCCAAAAGGACGGCCAGGTCCTTCAAGATATCATGGCACTCTCCAAACCGTGCCCGGGTGTAGAGTGGTACTGCATAATCTCTTGAGACATCCCCAAAGCCTCTGTGCCATGGGTCCTTTATTGATTCGAACCCGGGGGAGGGCCGGTTCCGGCCACCGGTTTTTTTCAATTACGGCAAAACCATGAGTTTGGTGATTTCCTCGACCGAGGTTTCCTCTTTGCGGAAGTCGCCGATTTTCTCCCCGTGGCTCAAAACCACAATGCGATCCGCCACCGGATACACATGGTAGAGGTTGTGGGAGATGAAAATGCTCGAGATTCCCTGCCTTCTGAGCTCTCGGACAAACTCGAGGACCCTCTCGGACTCCTTTACCGAGAGGTTGTTCGTGGGCTCATCAAGGATGACAAGCTTGGACTTAAAGTACATCGCCCGAGCAATGGCTACACCTTGCCTTTGTCCCCCAGAGAGCTCGTCCACCAGGGCATGGGGAGAACGGAGGCGAAGGTCCACCCTCTGGAGGGCTTCCACCGACTCTTCTTCCATTTTGGGAATGTCAAGGTAGGCCAGAGGTCCCACCTGAAAGCGAGAGAGCTCTCGACCCATGAAAATGTTTCTCATGACACTCATTTTGGGTACCATGGCCGCTTCCTGGTAGATCGTCTCTATCCCCAGCATCCGAGCCTCGCGGGGAGAAGAAAAATGGCACTCCTTGCCCTCAAAGAAGATCTTGCCCTCATCAGGGGGGTAGACTCCCGAAAGAATCTTGATGAGCGTCGACTTTCCGGCGCCGTTGTCTCCCACCAATCCCACCACTTCGCCATACCCTACGGAGAAATGGACTCCTCGCAGGGCACAAACTCCCGAGAACCACTTGTGGATGTTCGTCATTTCGACGAGATTCTTCCTTTCCATATCCTTAGCACCTCATCCTTCGGGCCCGTTCCCGAACAAAGGTATTGAGGATCACAGCAAGAATAGTGGCCATACCGATAAAAACCCTGAACCAGTAACTGGGTGCCCGGGCCATGACAAGACCGTTGTCAATGATACGAATGAGGAAAGAACCGATGACGGTACCGACAACCGTCCCCACTCCACCGGCAAGAGAGGTCCCCCCAATGACGGTGGCAGCAATGGCCTCCATCTCAAGACCACCTCCCATGGAAGGAAGGGTGGTTTCCAAGCGAAAGGACTGAACCACCCCAGCAAACCCGGCCAGAAGGGAACAGAGCATGAAGTTCACGAGCTTCACTTTCCCGGTGTCGATTCCCATGGCCCTGGCGGCCATCTGGTTTCCTCCGGTGGCGAACATCCAGTTACCGAGATCAGTACGCTCCAGAATAAACCACAAAAGAACGGTAATACCCGCAAACCAGAAGATAGAAGCCCGAAAAAGGCCGACTTTCCCCACAAGGAAAGCAGTAGGGAGAGCCGAAGAAAAGGGTGGAGGCCACCCACCAGAGATAAGAAGTACTGCCCCCCTCCAGATGAGCATGGTTCCCAAGGTGGTAATGAAGGAGGGAATACCAAACCACAGGGTTACAATGCCGTTGAGCCCTCCCAGCAAAAGGGAAAGAAAAAGAGCCAGAACAATAGAGAGAATGGGAGGTACACCTCCACTGACAAAAAGGGAAATCATGATGGGACAAAAGGCAAAAAGAGAACCCACCGAAAGATCAAATTCTCCGGAAATCATGAGCATGGTGACGCCCAAAGCGACAATGCCAAGCTCGGGAATGATCTCAAGGACTATGCCCACATTCTCCCGGCTCAAGAAGAGCGGCGAGAGGATGAAAAACACAAGGATAACCACAAGGAGCATGATGAGACTGCTGATTTCCCGAAGAAGTAAGGCTCGTCGAAAGGCGGAAAGAAGGCTAAGGTAGCGCATCGTTCTCCCCCTTTTAGGGGGAGCCTTCCCGGGCTCCCCCTAAAAATTCAGCGTACACGCTTCTGCGAAAGCTCAAGCACCAAATCGACGTTCGAGGCATCAACAACGGCGTTACCCGTGTTCACGTCCCAGGCACTCAATCCGTATTCTTTCATGAGGAAAAGTTGCACGATGGGCAGATATCCCTGGAGATACGGCTGCTGGTCGATGGTGAGCTTAATGTACCCCGATTTAATTTCCGCAAGAACCTCGGGCACCAGGTCAAATCCACCGATGAGGAGTTCCCCTGGCTTGTAACCCAGGTTCTTCGCCGCCTTGGCCGCCGAGGCATGATTGTATTCTACGGCAATGACTCCCTTGGTGTTGGGATTTGCCTGAAGATAGGCCTGAATTCGAGACTGAGCCACATCCATCTTCATGGTGGTGTCGAGTCGCTCGTAGGTGTAACCGAGTTCTTCAAGGCGCCGAGTAATGCCTTTGGCCCTCTGTTCGGCCCACACAAGTCCAGGGCCACCAACACTGATGAGGAAATGGTACTTCTCTCCCTCTGGCAATCCCTCGGTGAGCTTGGAAGTCAGGAAGTACCCTGCCTGCTCGAGGTCCTGTCCAATGTAGGCCAGACGAGCGTTACCCTTGGCCCCTTCTGGATCGTCAGTGTTGGAGCAGATAACCGGAATGCCCGTGGAGATAGCCTCTTTAATCACTTCATCGAACATATCAGGATGTGGAATGGTGGTGATGATGCCGTCAGGCTTCTGGGCCAGTGCAGCCTTGAAATTCGCCAGCTGGGCCGCCAGGTCCCCCTCTTCCTTGGGACGTACAAACTGGAAATCAACACCCAGGAGATTCGCCGCATCCTGGGCACCTTTGTACACCGCAGCCCAGAAGGGGTTCTCCTCTCCGGCGTGGGAAATGAAGATGAAGCGATATTTCCCTGCCGCAAAGGCTTGTCCTCCCGCCAGAAGACCCACAAGGAGAACACCAAGAACCGCAAGAACGAGAAACCGCCTCACGACTCACCCTCCCTTCAAGGTATTGAGAAATTGAAAAAATTTATGGGGAAAGCAGCAATTTCTCTCTCGCCCTTTCCCACCCCCTTCCTTCACTGGTAATACTATTGTACCCCACTTTTTGAGGGTCTGAATACGCTTCTGAGATTTTTGAAAGAGGTATCCACGAACTTAGCCAGAAGGTTTGCACCCAGATATTCACCTGGGCACTAGAACAGATGGATACTCGCCTGATGAAGGAACGTGACCGGAAGACGTGGGAGGTTGTAGGATTTAGAACCAAGACAGCGGTCAGCAGTTTTGGGGAATTTCTCTATAAGCGGCACCTGTATAGGAACAAAGAGACCAGGGAAAGCAAATTTTTCTTAGATGAGTTACTGGGGTGGCCTGAACGTGTCAAGATTACTCCCCGGTTAAGAGAGTTAGCTATTGAACTAAGCAGTGAGGTATCCTTTGGGCGGGCAACAGAGATACTGAACTATCTTACACCTGGGGTGAGTGCCATGAAAGTATGGCAAGCTCTCCAGGAAGTGGGCGAGACACTGCGGCAAGAAGGAGAGGAGAAGAGAAGAGGGTAGCGGTTTTTGAGAATGGGGAAGTTCCTAGAGGGGGAGAAGTGGCTGCGGAGCTATACATCGAAGCTGGCGGGGTGATGATACGCCTGCAAAGGGCGGAAGAGAAACGAGGGGAGATTAAACACATAGTGGCCTACGAAGGGAAGGGGGAGGTAAGCCCGGGGTGTTTTATTCTAAAGAACAAGCTGGTGATAAGCAGTTTAAGAGAAGGGGGAGAGGCATGGGAAGAGAGCTATGCCGCTATAGGGGGAAAATGGGACTTAAGCCAGACCAATAAGTTCTACATAGGAGGGGACGGGGCGAAGTGGCCCAAACAGGGGTTAGAATACTTTCCTGGGGCTGAGTATCGGTTAGACCCCTATCACCTAAGCAAGCATTTAACCGAAGCTCTTTGGCACGATGAAGAAACCTTCCGTAAAGTAGGTTTGGCGATTTCCCAGGGGAACTGGGAGGAGACCCAAAAGGTACTTGAGGAAGCGGCAAGAAAGAGCCGTGGTAACCGGAAGAAGCGGATCACCAAGCTATCCCAATATCTCCAAGAAAACTGGGCAGGGATAATCAGTACAGGGGAGGCGCAACGTCTGGGCAGCATAGAAGGGCAGATACAACACAACATAGCGCGGCGGATGAAACGCCTGGGAGCCAGGTGGACAGTCGCTGGTGGGGACCGGATGGCCCGTGTTTTAGCCGCCAAGGCCAACGGGGAGCTTAAGCTTTATATTTGGCGCTGGCCATTGGAACATCAGAAATTGAAGGAAATGGCGCAGCAGATAAAACCGGTAGAAAGACCCAAGGCAGAGGACGTCGGGAAATGGTTGCGGGCGACTTTGCCGGCTTTAAAGGGACCTTTTGCAGACCAACCGTGGATTAAGTATGTTTTACGGGAAGTTACCCGGCCCAGCCTTTGGGCTCTTGTGGGTTAGTCATTTTCTGAAGAGTGTTAGGGGAGTTAAAAGATAAAACCATGGTAGGTGTAGCCTTATAGGGGGAGGGCTATTGGGGTGGGCTATTACCTTTGTGGCGGGAGGTAAACATGGGGGGGTCGCTTTCTTCCCAAGCTTTGCCAG
>FMJZ01133452.1_pt1 | contig 15421 bp, 11 predicted proteins | sample 1987881 | NCBI WGS metagenome assembly FMJZ01 (sample SAMEA4378227, study PRJEB15110) | soil metagenome | biome: soil; feature: Field; material: Soil | place: India | collected 2015-03-11 | depth 0 m | reverse complement strand
AAAGAGAAGAATTCAAATAAACTCAATTACTTTTGTCCGTAAGTAGTTCTGGGAAAACATATTTTAAAACTCCTTCATCCGTAACTTCAAGCCGAGAGATTCCTCGCTCGACGTAGCTTTCAAGGATTTTTCTTGCTTCCTCAATAGAAATAGAAGCCTGCATTGAAAGAATTGATGGTGTAAGAAAGCCACCATTTTCCTTGGCAAACCTTAAAATTGTAGAGTCTAACTCTCTTATCTGTTTTGCTATTGCCTCTTCCTTTTCAATTTTTGATAATTGAAATACTCTGAATGTGCTATAAAATGTTCCAAAAGTTGCATAGAGTAAAGCAAGAATTCCAAAACCACTAGGATTTGAATTACTTTCAAAAATGAAAACTATGAAAATAGAAAGGCAAATGAAAACGTGTAAAATATGCCCATTTTTAGAACATCCTGGTTTTATGTCTACTTTTTGTTCTTCTTTGGACTTAAGTTTCATTAGGACCTCTCTAATTTATAAAGGGATGTTTCCATGCTTTTTGGGTGGATTTGTATCCACTTTCGATTCCAAGAGTTTAAAAGCATCTATTAAGAGCTTCCTTGTTTTCTTTGGTTCAATAACATCATCTATGTACCCGTAAGATGCGGCAATATATGGATGTGCAAATTTTTTATTAAAAAGTTCAATTAATTCCTCTTCCTTTTTCTCGGGGTCGGATGCAGTTTCTATTTCTTTTTTGAAGATAATTTCGACCGCACCTTTTGGTCCCATAACAGCAAGCTCGGCAGTAGGCCAAGCATAATTAAAATCTCCACGTATGTGTTTGCTATTCATAACATCATAAGCACCACCATAGGCTTTTCGTGTAATAACAGTAATACGTGGAACGGTTGCTTCACAAAATGCGTAGAGTAGTTTTGCTCCGTTTGTAATAATTCCTCCCCATTCTTGCTCAGCACCAGGCATAAAGCCAGGAACATCTTCGAATACGAGGAGTGGAATGTTGAAAGCATCACAAAAACGAACAAAACGAGCTCCTTTACGCGAAGAATTAATGTCCAAAACCCCAGCCAGAAATGCTGGTTGGTTTGCGATAACACCAATAGAATGGCCGCCAAGCCGCATGAAACCAACAATAATATTTGGTGCCCAATTTTTGTGAACCTCTAAAAATTCCCCGTTGTCGGCAATTTTTTGAATAATGTCCTTCATATCATAAGGTTGGTTGGGATTAGCAGGTACAATGTAATTCAACTCCTCGTCTTCCCTATCAATTGGGTCGTCATTAGGGATAAATGGTGGGTCCTCACTATTGTTCAGGGGTAAGTACGAAAGTAAATTACGGACTAATTGCAAAGCTTCGACATCATTTTTTGCGGTAAAATGTGCAACACCACTCTTGCTTGCATGTACTTCAGCTCCACCAAGCTCTTCGGATGTATATTCTTCGTGCAAAACAGTTTTTACAACTTTGGGTCCAGTGACAAACATATAAGAAGTTTTTTCTACCATAATAATAAAATCTGTAATGGCTGGAGAATAAACAGCACCACCTGCACAAGGACCCATTATTACAGAGATCTGCGGAATAACACCAGAAGCAAGAGTGTTCCGTAAAAAAATGTCAGCATAAGCACCAAGAGAGATAACCCCTTCTTGCACCCGAGCTCCTCCAGAATCGTTCAGCCCAATAACAGGGCAGCCGGTTTTCATTGCCATATCCATTATCTTGCAAATTTTCCTTCCATGCTCGGCAGCAAGACTTCCACCTAAGACCGTAAAGTCTTGGGAATAAACAAATACTTTCCGCCCATTAATTGTACCATACCCAGTTACAACGCCGTCGCCAAAGAAGACGTTTTTGTCCAATCCAAAATCATTTGAATGGTGGTGGACAAGCATATCGATTTCATAGAAACTATTTGGATCTAATAGCAAATTTATTCTTTCTCGGGCTGTTAGTTTCCCTTTTTTGTGTTGGGATTCGATTCTATCTTTGCCACCGCCTTCGAGAGCTTTTTCTTTCAAACGGAACATTTCTTGAATTTTTTCTTCAATAAGTTCTTTGTTAATTTTATCCATAATTTTTATTGAGTATTATTATTAAACATATTCTAAATGTGCAGTGAAATGCCTTAAATACTCTGTTTCGAAAGTGATTCGCATTCCTTTCAAATTTTCTCTTTTATCGAAAACTTTAGCGACTGTATCTGCAACATATTCCAGATGGTTGCTGGTGTAAACGCGCCGTGGTATGGCGAGTCGGACAAGCTCAAACGGGCTTGTGACAAAATGTTTTTCTTTATCGTATTTGCCAAACATCAGCGAACCTATTTCAACTGTTCTTACACCCCCTTCCAAATAAATTTCACAAGCAATTGATTGCCCGGGGAACTGCGGGCATGGAATGTGTGGAGCAAATCGTTTGGCATCGATATAAACAGCATGTCCCCCAGTAGGAACTAAAATTGGTACATTTCTTCGTGTTAATTCTTCCCCAAGGAATTTTACTTGGTTGATACGGTACTCAAGATATTTTTCATCTAAAGCTTCCAATAATCCCACAGCTAATGCTTCGAGGTCACGCCGGGCAAGCCCACCATAAGTGATAAACCCTTCTGTAACTATCAACAAAACTTTGGATTTTTCAGCTAATTCATCGTTATTTGTTGCAATAAAACCTCCAGTGTTCGAAAGACCATCTTTTTTGGAACTCATCAAGCAACCATCAGCATAGGAAAACATTTCCTTGGCAATTTCAATAATCGTTTTGTCCTCGTAGCCTTTTTCTAGGGTTTTAATAAAATATGCATTTTCAGCAAAACGACAACAATCAATAAAAAAGTGTATTCCGTATTTTCGAGCTAGCTCACTTGTTTTACGAATATTTTCCATCGATACTGGTTGGCCACCCCCACTATTATTTGTAACAGTGAGCATTATTAATGGAACATTTTCTTTAGGATTTTTCTTTAGAAAATCCTCTAGTCTGTCCAAATCGATATTACCTTTGAAATCTGCAGCAATGTCGGTTTTGAGTGCAACAGGTGATGGGAAGTCGAATGCTTCAGCACCGGTATACTCAATGTTTGCTCTTGTGGTGTCGAAATGCGTATTACTGGGTATCATTTTACCTTTGCCACCAAGAATTGAGAAAAGGATACGCTCGGCAGCGCGCCCCTGGTGTGTTGGTATGATATGTTTGAAACCAGTTATTGAACGAACAACTTCTTCGAACTTGTAATAACTTCGGGAACCAGCATAAGCTTCGTCCCCATCCATTATAGCTGACCATTGCTTGGAGCTCATTGCCCCAGTACCGCTATCGGTAAGGAGGTCGATTGTAATATCGTCTGAGCGAAGTAAAAATAGATTGTAGAAGGCTTCTTTAAGTTTTTGCTCCCTGTAAGAGCGTGTTGTAACTGGAATAGATTCTACAACTTTGATTTTGAAAGGTTCGAACTGCATAACAATCCTTTTTTCAAAATTAGGTGTAACAACTAACAAAATTAAGTAATTATTTCGAATGTATTATTAGACAAATCTAATCCTTTTAATTTTGGTAATTTTGTTTTTTTCATTTGTAGCATTTATGAAAGAATTGCAGAAAAATAAAAAGGTAATATTAAGCGGGATGCAACCTACTGGGGGCTTGCACATTGGGCATTTAACAGGTGCACTTAGAAATTGGGTTGAATTTCAAAAAGAATTCGAATGCTACTATACGATTGTTGATCTTCACGCTATTACAATTATGCAAGAACCAGCGAAATTGCGAAAGTGGACCTTCGATCTTGCAGCTACTTTTCTTGCTTGTGGAATCGATGCCGAACGTTCTCATGTTTTTGTCCAATCACATATTCCAGAGCATACCCAACTTGCTTGGGTCCTGAATTGCTTTACTGGAATGGGAGAATGCTCTCGTATGACTCAATTCAAGGATAAATCGCAAAAATACCCTGAAAATGTCAATGTTGGATTATTTGCTTATCCAATTTTAATGGCTGCAGATATTCTTTTGTACCAAGCTGATCTTGTCCCCGTTGGAGCAGACCAAAAACAGCATCTTGAACTTACACGCAACATTGCACAGCGTTTCAATAATTTATATTCAGAGACTTTCAAAGTTCCTGAACCCTACATTTCTCAAATTGGGTCGAAGATAATGAATTTGCAGAATCCTGAAAAAAAGATGTCCAAAAGCGACGAAAATCTTTCGGGAGTGCTTTTTCTTTTCGATGATGACAACCAAATAGTTAATAAAATTAAGCGTGCAGTTACGGATTCTGGTAAAGAGATATTATTTCACAAGGATAAGCCCGGAGTCTCTAATCTAATTACACTTTACCACGTTGCAACGGGTAAACCAATTAGGGAAATCGAAACGGAATTTGCTGGCAAAGGTTATGGAGAATTCAAAAAAGTCGTTGCCGAAGCGACAGTGGAATTTCTTAAGCCATTTAAAGTACGTTACAAAGAAATTCGTTCAAACGAAGATTACCTTAAAGATGTTCTTCGCCAAGGAGCCGAACAAGCCCGCAAGGTGGCAAACCAAACTTTGCGGAAAGTTTACCGCAAAGTTGGTTTTGTTTTGGTTTGAAACAACTTAAGTTCAAAAAAATTTTGTATCAATTTTGTGTTTGGAGCAGATTTACTTCAAAAAAATGTTATTATCTTTAACGTTTTTTTTTGCAATTTTTGAAAAAATCTACAAAAGTAAATTTTAACTTGCATTCAAAAAGGAAATTCTAACATAAAGGTACTCTTAAAAGTATTTATAGACCCAAACCTAAAATCCACCTAAAAAGGAACTCCTTCTTGTTTTTTAAGTTTTTCGAAAACATAAAAGTAGGCGAAGCTGCAATCCAAAGTTTCTCGGAACCGTGAGAAACAACGAAACCGAAGTAATGAGCATCTTTGTTCCCTTTTAGTTCAAAGCCCGCAGAAAACAATTTTGAAAATTTGTGGCGGGCTCCAAACGCATATTCCAACTTAAGTTCCGTTTCATCCTCGAATTCTATTTCGAAAATGGGATTGAATGCGAGCAAAAGAAAACCTAAATCTTTTGCTAATATTAACTTTGTTTCAATCTTATGTTGTGAGAGAGTTGCATTAGATCCATATTCAAGATAAATTAGGGGGTCTAAAAGGAATTTCCCTTTTTCTCCAATTAGGAATCTGCATCGTAAATCAAAGCCGGTATATTGAAATGTGGAGTTTGGTTGCTGGATGAAATTTTGGTAGATAGAAAAATCAAAATGTTTTGTCATACCAACCTCAATTTCCAACTTGTGCTCAATATCGGATCTCCCTTTTATGTTGTTAAATTTTGGAGCAGAAATTGTAAAATAATGTTCTATTTCTGCTTTACCAGGTTCCATAATCAAATACTCGTATGTCCAAACAAATGAGCGCTGATCTGCCAAACCTTGATTAATCGAGACAATAAAGAAAGCCAAGAGAAAAAATTTAATGTGACGCATAGTAAACCTCCAGTGATAAAATTGAAAAAACAAAATTTAGAAATTTCTAACTTTTATTTTAATCAAATCTAAATCTGTATTTTTTGTGTGTCTACAAAGTTTTATTTTGTATTATTTCTTCCTTGAGGGGGAGATTGGGTAACACTAAGAAATTTTTGAAAAAATATTTTTTTATCTTCTATAAAAATATTATTATGCAATTCGCATAACGAGGAATTTTATTTTTCTTTTTTGGGTTGTATGAGGCCGGGGAGTACTTATAATGTCTTAAAAGAATTGGGAATAAAAGGATTAGTCCTTGTTTCTTGTGTTATTGTTGGGTTAATTCTCATTCTAATTGTTCCAACCTTCCCAATGAAGTTGCTTGGAATTGGTGTTGTTATTTTGTCGTTTTTAGGTTTAATTATTTCTTTCTACCAACGAGGATTTGTTACTGGGAAAGAATTTATAGTTGAGGGGAAAAAACCATCCACACCATTGCCCAAGAATCTAAAAGTTGATGAAATTCAAACCGACAAAGGTAAAATCATATCGTTTGAAAATATAGACACCGACCAACCTGAGGATTTTGAAGAAGATAAAAAGAAAAAAAGAAAGAAGAAAAATGTGTTGGTACAAGGTTTCATTAATTTTGTAACAAGATCCGACGAAAAGCCTTATTTCCCGGAGGAAAAGAAATCCAAAAATAAAAATTTAGATACTAACAAAGAAATTGATTCTTCCTTAGAAACAACCCAACTCGATGATACTGAAGGTAGTTTTAAAATTTTACGTAAATCGAAATCAAACAAAACTACAGCTGATGTTCCCCCAAGCGTGAAGGAGGAAAAAGTTGTAGATGAGAGGCAGGGCGACGTCCAACAAGAAATTGATATTGAAAAAAAGGGACACGACAAGATATCAGCAGAGCCAAGCCTTAAAGACGAGGAAATTGTTAAGATAGAATTACCCTCGGATGGAAAAGAAATCCTTCAAGAACCAGCACTGAATGAAACAATCGTATTTGAAGAAGATATCGAGAATAAGATACCAACCTTCAAAAATCGCTTTGTAGAAGTTAAACTCGAAGATACATTTGCCGAAGACAATTTAATAAAAGGCGAACCAATTAAAGAAATGAAAATACTTTTCCAAAGGTTACTTAATGTTATTGGAACAGTAACTAAAACAACGACATCAGCATTCTACTTGGTCAACAAAGCAAAAAATGAATTAGTCTTGCAGGCGATAGTTTCCCACAATCAAAATTCATTAAGAAAAGATAGGAAATTACCCTTGGGAGGGGATTTAGTTAGCCAGATTGTTCAGCGTGGCAAACCCGAAATTATAGATTTTAACATCCCAAGTGCGGAATTGGATTTATTGCCCTACTATGAAACACCTGTTGGAGCAAGAACCTTTATTGGTGTTCCTCTGACGATGCGTAATAGCATTATTGGTGTTCTTTGTGCAGATTCCAGCTCTCCAGAGGCATTTGATAACTATACAATGAACTTTTTCCTTCATTATTCCAAGATATTTTCATTTTTCTTAGAAAGTTATACAGAAAAATATGAATTACTCTTAGAATCGCAAGTTCTTGGCTTGGTTGATGAACTAAGAAAGGGGTACTTCGTTGGCGGATCGAAATTTGTCGAATCTGTGAAGAACATAATCGGTTCAATACTTAACCTTTTTGATTTTTTAACTGTGGGGATTTGCCTTTACGACTTTGATGCGAAATATTATAGGATTTATTACATTCGTTCGAAAAAGAATCTTGATACTGATTTGAAGAATAAAAAAGTCGATTTAAAAAGAACCTTGCTTGGCAAAGCGCTAAGCGAAAGAAGAATTTTAAATGTGGATTTTGACGAGCATAAGCAAAGAGTGCATTACACCGAAACTAAACTCAAGCGAGGCAATTTTTTAGCAATTCCTATTAAAACCCAATCAGGGGTTTATGGCTCTTTGTTTGGTTGGACAGAGGACTTAAATCCGATTTTAAATAGTACTGTTAGGGTTTTAGAGGATGTTGCATTTGCGCTTGGATTGTTTTATGAAAACGACTATTTGAACTTTGTTATGCAGATTCAAACCAAAACGGATACTAAAGGCGAAAAAGATAACTTTGTGAGGAGAGTCGAAGAAGAATGGGCTCGTGCAGTTGAATTTGGCATTCCTTTCTCAATTTGCAAGATTGCAATAGACAATTATATTTTAGATAGTAGCTTAATTTCTGAATTTGAAATACAAAGTAGAAAAGTAGTAATCGATAGCCTTCGTAAAGTTGTAAATCAATTCGACTTTTTTTGTGAATTAGAAGATAAAACCATTGGAGTAATTTTGATAGGTAGAAGTGGCAAAGATGCAAAATTATTGTTTGAAATGCTACGCAAAAACATTGCTCAAACAATGTTAAAAATCCAAGATGAAAATGTATTCTTTACTATTTCTGTTGGTATTGCTCAATTTTCCAAAGACACTAACTTTTCTAAATTAATCGAAAACGTGGAAAAAGCTTTAGATATTTCTTGCTCTCGAAAAAATACTGTTACTCTTTATTAATAAATTAATATGAGTATTACCAAAATCGAACAAAAAATTATCTCGGTTCTTCGGGACAGTGGACGCCCAATGCGATTACAAGAAATAAGCAAACGCATAAACATATTGCCGAAGACGAAGGAGTATTCAAATTTGCTCAAGGCATTAGAAAATCTGGTTTCTTCGAACATAATTGCCAAATCGGTACGGCGTCGCTACCACTTGCAAGAATATCTTCGCGATTCGCTTGTAACCGGGACTTTGAAAATTGAACACGGGAAAGGGATTGTTCTATCGAAAGAATACAAAAAACCAATTACAGTTAAGCGAAAGAACCTATTTACTGCTTTTGATGGAGACAAAGTACTTGTGAAACTTCTTGGTACTAAAAATAACGATCGACAATATGGCGAAGTTATCGAAATTGTTTCTCGGGTTGAACACAAATTTATTGGAACAATAGAATATGATGCAGGTTTGTTTTTCCTTGTACCATCCGACGAAAAGTATTACCTCGATTTTGTTGTACCCCAAAGAAAATTAAAAAAAGCTCGTCACGGCGACAAAGTTCTTGCAAAATTGGTTGAGTGGGACGATCCAAATAAGAGTCCCATAGCCGAAGTAGTGCAAATTCTTGGAAAAGCTGGCGACATTTCCTCAGAATCTGAACGAATTATTTTCGACTTTAAATTGCCCAAAGAGTTTCCCGAAAAAGTGGAAAAAGAAGCATCTTTGATACCAGCGAGAATTCCTCGAAGCGAAATAAAAAGACGAGTGGATTTGCGTGATAAACTGATTTTTACTATCGACCCAATTGATGCAAAAGATTTTGATGATGCTGTGTCCCTTGAATCTTTACCAAATGGCAATTTACTCCTTGGTGTACATATTGCAGATGTAAGTTATTACGTTAAAGAAAAGACTGAGCTCGACAAAGAAGCATTTCGTCGTGGGACAAGTGTGTATTTGGTCGACCAAGTTATTCCAATGTTACCAGAAAAACTTTCGACCAATATTTGTTCTTTGAAGCAAAATTGCAATCGTCTTACTTACAGCGTTTTTATGGAATTCGACTCGAAGCTTAATCGGGTTCGCTACGAAATAGTTGAATCTGTGATAAAAAGTCGGAAAAGGCTGAATTACGACGAAGTTTACGAATTTTTAAAATCGGGCCGCCCGCCGAAAAATAAAATCGAGCAAAAATTGTTGGAAATGAATGAATTTGCTCAGAGATTGCGAAACAAGAGATTTTCATCTGGAGGAATAGAATTTGAATCGGTAGAAGTTCGCTTTGTCCTCGATGAGCACAAGAATCCAATTAGCGCCTATTTGAAAGAAAACACAATTGCAACACAATTAATTGAAGAATTTATGCTAGCAGCAAACCGCACGGTTGCCGAGCATATTCAAAATTTAATGAAAATATACAAACTAAAATCTGAACTTCCATTTGTTTATCGTATTCACGAACAACCAGAGTTGGAAAAAATTAAAGGAGTGGTCAACTTTTTTAAATTGTTATCAATTAGTGCAAAAAACTTAACTAATGCAAAGGCAATAAACAAATTTTTGAAACAATTCGAGGGTCGACCTGAAAAGCCCATTGTTCATCAACTACTGATTCGAGCTATGCAAAAAGCTATTTATTCAACAGAAAATATTGGTCATTATGGGCTTGGTTTTCGATATTATACACACTTCACTTCGCCAATTCGTAGATATCCAGATTTAATAGTTCATCGGCTACTTAAAATATATTCCAACGGCATTCCGAGGGAGGCTGAACTAAACAAACTTGGGAAGATTGCCGACATTGCTAGCGATCAAAGTACAGAACGGGAAATAGTTGCCATGGAAGCAGAACGCGAAAGCGTTAAATTGATGCTAACTATTCTTGCAAGCGAAAAGATCGGCAAGGATTTTGCTGGTACAATTTCGGGGGTAACAAATTTTGGCTTATTTGTTGTTTTGGACTCAGTTTATGCGGAAGGATTGATACCGATTCGTGACTTGATTGACGATTATTATGTTTACGATGAAAAAAATATCCGACTGGTGGGCAAGAGAAAGGGTAGAATTTTTAAATTTGGGGATAGAATTACGACTCGAATTGTAGAAGTTGACGTTGAAAAACGAAAAATTTGGTTGAAACTAGTGGAGTACTTATCTTAGTTTTACCACAGATACTCCGGCTCCACCCTCTTCGATTGTTCCCTCCCGGAAACTTTCAACTTGCGAGTGTGTGCTTAAGTATTCATGCAAGCCTTGACGCAAGGCTCCGGTACCTTTTCCGTGAACAATTGTTATTGTGTCAATATTGCTTAAGATTGCTTCGGAAATGAACTTGTCGAGTTCTCGAATTGCTTCATTTACACGCAAGCCACGGAGATCGATTCGTGAGCTTCCCGAGAATTTTAAATAATCGGTTGGTAATGTTTTCCTTTCATTTAGTTTCTGGTTTGCTTTATGTAAATTATTTAGTTTGGTTTTGAACTTGAGTCCATTGAAATCGACCAAAGCCTCTTCGTTCTCTTCGTAGATTTTTACAATTTGGCCAACATTGTTTGGCTCATTAATAAAGACCAGATCTCCTTCTGTCAATATTTCAATGTTCTTGCCTTCATTGTCTAAAGCAGAGAAAATTTTCTTTGCTTCGGTTTCGATTTCTTTCTTTCTTTCGGAATACTCTTTTTTAATTGCCGTAAGGCTTTTTTGTTGCTCTCGTATTTCTTTTATTGTATTTTCAATCAAAGCATTAGACTTGCGAATAATCTCGTAGGCTTCGATTTTTGCATTATCCAGCAACTCTTTTCTTTTTGTTTTCAATTGATTTATTTTTTGCTGGTATTCATTTCTAAGTTTTTCGTATTGCAACTTTTCGATTTCCATCTCAGTTTTCAATCTCTCTGCTTGAATTTTCAATTGATAGATAACTTTAAGCTGCTGTTCAATTTCGTTTTCAGATTTTGTTTGGTAAGAGCGTGCTCTTTCAATAATATGCTTTGGTAACCCGAGGAGTGAGGCCAGCTCGAAAGCATAGCTGTTCCCGGGCACCCCTTGAAGGAATTTATATGTAGGTTTCAAATTTTGTTCGTCGAATTCCAATGAATCGTTTTCAACTTCTTTGCGTGTGAGGGAAAATACTTTTAAATAGGATTGATGGGTTGTTACTGCAAAAAAGAGGTTCATATTAATGAAACTGTCGATTATTGAGGCAGCAAGCAATGAACCTTCGTGTGGATCTGTTCCTGAAACAATTTCATCAATCAATACGATTGATTCGGAATCTGAGCTTTCTAAAATACTTTTGACGCGAAGAATTTGTGAGCTAAATGTACTTAAATCTTGTTCCACAGATTGCAAATCTCCGATAGAAGTGTATATCTTCAGAAATTTTGTTTTGCAATAGCCATGAGTAAAATAACCACTGCAAGCTAATGCTAGATTCAGACCAATGCTTTTCAATGCAACTGTTTTACCCCCAGCGTTTGGACCGGAAATAATGTGCCCGCGTTTTTTTTCTGTGAAAGAAATTGTCAATGGGACCACATTTTTGTAACCACGGTTATGAACAAGTAGTGGGTGGCGCACATCTTGAAAGAAAATTTCTTTATCCTTCCAAAAAATAGGTTTCTGGCAATTGAATTGTAATGAATATTTGGCTTTGGCAACAAGGGCATCTAAATGTGTAAGAATTTCAAGCGAATGAAGCAATTCCTTCGACACATCTCCAATTTCTTTAGTAAGGTTTCTTAAAATTCTAAATATTTCTCGTTTTTCATCATTTTCCAACAAGGATAGTTCGTTGTTCATTTCGATTACTTCTGTAGGTTCAACGAAGCAAGTTTGCCCGCTTTGAGAAACACCATGAATAATTCCAGGAATCTTGTTTTTATATTCAATTTTAATGGGAAGGACAAATCTGCCCTCGCGGATTGTGATATATTCATCTTGAAGAAATTCTTCTTGCGAGGTGTTTTTCAAAATTTTGTCTAACCGACGACGAAGTTTCGCAGATTTTTCTATAATCTCGTTTCTAATTCGAAGCAGTTCCCGGCTAGCAGTGTCTCGGACATTTCCAGTTTCGTCGATTGCTTCTCTAATATGTTTTTCGAGCAATTTGTTTTCGTACAAGCTCGACACCAAATTTGAAAGGTTTGGAAAGTCCTCGCTTTTAGCAAGAATAAATGAGCGTATATTTCTAGAAATTTGCAAAAAGTTTAGTAATTCAAGAACTTCTCCAGTTGATAATACAGAATTTTCAATTTGAGATTTGTAAATTTTAGGTCGAACATCCCCAAAATTATCGAGGGGTATTGTGTTATAAATGTTCAATAAGTTAATGCACTCTTCGACAAAGTTAAGTTCTTGCTCCAATATTGTGACATCTTCTTCGGGCAAGGAATTTAGAATCTTGTTTCTCCCATATTCTGTAGTTGCAAATTTTGAAACTTTGTCTAAAACTGTGAAAAATTCGAGTTGTTTTAATGAGTCGAGGAAAAGCGGATCTATTTGTTCCATTTCATCAGTTGCTTTGTGATAAAAGGTCCTTTGCTATTGCTTGAACAAGGTTGCCGTCGGCTTTGCCTTTTAATTCTTTCATTGCAATTCCCATAACTTTACCTAATTCGGAAGTGGATTTTGCCCCAACTTCTTTAATAATGTTTAGAAGGAACTGGCGAATTTCCGCTTCGGACATTTGAGCGGGTAAAAAACTTTGTATAATTTGAAGTTCAACTCTTTCCTTTTCTGCAAGTTCGGTTCGACCACCTTTTTCGTAAAATTCTATAGCCTCTCTCCGTTTTTTTGCAAGGGAATTAAGTATCTTAATTTCATCCTCTTCGTTCATCTGGCGATTTACTCCACTTTTCTTGAATTCTAGTATAGAAGCGCGAATTGAGCGAAACACATCCATACGGATTTGATTTCCTTCTTTGATGGCTTTTTTCAGATCTTCACTTATTTTCTGCTCTAAGTTCATTTTTTAATGTTTTTTAACTTTCAAAATTACAAGTTTTTAATCAAATATTCGGGTGTTAATTGGATAAATTAAGTAAATTTGTGATTTTGCATGTTATTATGAATTGGTTGATACATAGAAGTTTAGTCTTTTTCATTTCATTTGCCCTTCTGTTGGCCTTTGGGTTTGAAATCACACTAATTTCTTTTGCAAAAGGTAAAACGAAATCATCATTAAATCAAAACAAAAAAACTAAGGCAACTAAACTAAAAAGTTCCAAAAAGAAACAAAAACCAAAAAATAGAGTTTATGCTAGAAAGGTGAATTTAAACCAAGTCGGGATACTCCAGAAAAAAGAACTTCAAAGTGGAGTATTTTACAAAAAAGTTCAGTTTGGACAGGAACCACACAAAATATTAGTTCATCTTATTGAAGTTGAGATTGATTCAACTCCCTACGAAGTGAAAATATTGAAGGCCAAAAGTAGTGTTGATGGCTTGGATTTTTTGAAAAACATTTACGATGACTATCAATTTGAATTGACAAGGATTTATAGCGGTGAATTGATTGCAATTGCAAATGCTAATTTCTGGTCTGCCTTTATGAATTATCCAATAGGCATTTTTGTTTCCGAAGGTGAAGTTATTTCCCTAAAAAAATACAAGGATTGGAGTTCTGTTTTCTTCGATACAGAGAACAGACCTTATATTGATAATTTCGAACTGACAGGTGAGCTAATACTTCCTGATTCAAAAAGACTTGGCTTGGACAATGTGAATCGCAGAAAAAATGGGGACATTTTGGTTTTGTATAACAAATACTATGGGGAAAAAATACCCAAAGTACATATAAAAGATATTGATAAAGCTTTGCAAGATGCGATTGCTTCACTGCAGGCAAATTTAGATTTTTATGATTCTACCGAGGTTGAAATTGATACCAACGAGATTCGCAATCAATTAATTGCTTCGAAACAAGAAGAGTCAATAGAATTTTCTACGCCTAAACTAATATTCAAGTATCTAGACAAGCCAGTAATAAATCGCAAAGTTGGCGTTGAATTTTTAGGAAAAGATAGTGGATTGGTGGAAATTCCATCCGACGGGTTTGTAATTTCACTGCCTCTTGGATATCCAATTAATTTTTCGTTGAAGAAAGGCGATATATGTTATTTGTATTTTGCTACCGACAGGTATAGATACATTTCCTTCCAAAACGCAGTTTCAGGAACGCCCCGCCTTGTTCGAAAAGGAATAGCCAAACACGAAGCTTATCAAGAAGGTTCCCGTGGATTTAGATTCATTGGTTCGCAACTACCTCGAACTGCAATTGGTACAAATATGTCGAAAACTCGTATATTTCTTTTTGTGGTAGAGGCAAGCAAAACGAATCGTAGCCTTGGAGCAAATCTCACTCAACTGGCGATTATTGCCAAAAAACTTGGTTGCTTCGACGCAATGAATTTGGATGGTGGTGGCTCTTCGATTATGCTTGTCAATGGTTTAAAAGTTTGGGGCAACGAAGTAAGCAACGGCAGGAAAATTTCGGGGGCAATAGGTGTTTCTATTAAAAACAAATAATTTTTATTAAAACAACTTGTAACCAAATCGATTTTTAATTTGTCTTTGAATTGGGTGCAAAGGGAAAATGTGAAAAGCTTGAACGAAAAGCATTTAGACAATGTACAGCTCCATGAAGCAATGGAGGATTTTCGACGTGGAAGTGCCGAGGCTTTTCAAATTCTTTATTCCCATTTTAGCCAAAGAGTTTATAGATTTTGCTTGCGAATGATGGGAGACAAATCTAAGGCTGAAGACGCATTTCAAGAGACCTTCATTAAGGTATTCGAAAATGCCAGAAGTTTTCGCAGCAACAATTTTGGAGCTTGGCTTTTTACTATTGCTCGCCACGTTTGCCTAAATATGATAAGGTTGGAAAAACCATATCAAGAAGTCGACGACAATAATATTAAATTATCCTATGTAAACAAGGGCGACGTAGGTTTGAAGGATTTTGTTCAAAGAGCTATTATGCAACTGCCAATTAGTTTGAGAGAAGCTTTAATTCTGCGTGAATACGAGGAATATTCTTACGAAGAGATTTCTCAGATACTTGGAATTGGAATCTCGTTGGCAAAAATTCGTGTCCATAGAGCGCGTTCGCTTTTAAAGAAGTTGTTGGAACCAATCGCAAAGGAGTACTATGGCAATCGATAAGTTTATTAATGATTATTTGGACGGTACTATTTCACAGAATGACGACAAAGAATTCAGAGAGTTGCTTGAAAATGATATTTCCGCCCAAGAAGAATTCGATTTAATGATCTTAATTCATTCTATGTTGAAGGAAGATGCCAAAAGTATTGTTGTTCCGAAAACTCTCGAAAAAAAAATTGAACAAAGGATACTTGCAAGCTATTTAAGGGTTGCATCATTGAAAAATACTTCCAAAGGAAAAAGTCTTGCATAT
>FMJZ01005016.1_pt1 | contig 15425 bp, 15 predicted proteins | sample 1987881 | NCBI WGS metagenome assembly FMJZ01 (sample SAMEA4378227, study PRJEB15110) | soil metagenome | biome: soil; feature: Field; material: Soil | place: India | collected 2015-03-11 | depth 0 m | reverse complement strand
TGTACATAAAACTCTCCTAAAAATTAAAAATCCACCATTCGTCACAATTTTTGCACAATTCTTCTGGTTTGAAAGAACCATTAAAGTGCGAAATGAAAAATTCTTTGCCATTTTCCCAGCAATTTTTAATTCCATCTTTTAAAATATTCCCTATTATCTTATTTCCATTCAAATCCTCTCTGCATAAGGGTACATCTCCATTGAAAAATATGACCATATCATTTTTAAGATGATAACAAAAAAATCTCTTCACTGGAGATAGATCTACAACCCTTTTATCATTTAAAACTCCACAAAAAGTATCAAGTTTTTTAACTATTATTCTGTCTTTAAATTCACTCCATTTTTCATAAAATTTCAATAGTTCTTCTTCGTTTGTTTTTGTCCTTGTAAATTGTATATATATTTTGTCTTTATTGTCAAGGCTTTTTATCTCTTTTTCAATTAAATTTAAATCTTTGACAGGGATTAAATCATTCAACGGTGATTTGTATAGTTTAAAATTTTCTGGATTTATAAAACTTATATCAAAAATAACTTTTACATTGTTTAAACTTAAGGCTTTTTTAACCTTTTCGATATCTTGATATAATCCTCTACTTTCAAAAAGAAAATTTATGTCTTTATATTTATCAACAATATCAATAATTTGATTTATATCAGGATGCAAGAATACCTCTCCATAAAGCCCAAGAGAAACTACTGGATTATATGAAAAATTATGAATTTCCTCAATAATTTGTTCAAAATCTTTAATCTTAATAAACCCACTTCTCTGTAATTTATTTGAAGCAAATATTTCCCCTCTTTCCCTTTCTGTTGTGAGTTCTATTTCATAATAAGTTGGTCGTCCTCTTAAAATTTCTGGTTCATTTTTTATTATATCTTCGATTTTTTTTATGTCTAAGGATGAAGAGTGCTTTTTTATAATTTCTTTAATAATGTTCAAATTATTCAAATTATCTGGAATAAAATCTATTCTGTACTTTGCGAGTTCTGTATCTGTAATGAAAATATTACAATCATACGAGCTTATCTCTCCCTCAATCAATTCCTTTATGGAGTTTTTGAAAAGCGGGAAATTATCAGGGATTGTCTGGATAAAATATTCTATCATTGTTGTATCAAATATTTCTGGTAAGAGACCTGCTGGTATATTTTCAGGATATGTATAATCAAAAACATATTCAATATGTTCTTCTATCATCTCTTTTGTAAGACTTACATCAAAGAGAGGTGAACATGCATTTAATATTAAAACATTTGTATCTGGATGATTGTCTTTTAAAAATGAAAGCAATTCTTTTGATTTAGTGAAAGAGAGTTTTTCTTCTTTTTTACCACCAAGAAAATATATTTTATCGACTATAGGAGTTAGCTTATCTACAGTAATATTTACAAAATCATCTTTTTCTTCAAAGAAATCTATGTTATCTATCAGTAACGCAATTAACATAATTTTTTAACCTTTTCTAATTATATAATATTCATATTTTTTATGCAATTATTAAAGTGTTTAATACTTTTTTTCATTGAATTTTGATAGTTCAACAATGGTATCAAAAACCCTTGGTCCCGGCCTTGAAATTCTATCTTCATTTATAAATACAATCTTTGGATTTTTACCAAGATCAAGCATCTTTCCCTTAATAAATTTTTCTTCAGATTTAAGATTTTCAGGTAGAATTAAGAAATCAAATTTAAGTTTTATTATCTCTTCTTCCGTAAGAAGTGGATATCTTACTTTAGAGTTTATAACGTTTTCAAAACCAGCTATTCTTAAAACATCTGAAATAAAGGTGTTTGTTGACACAGAATAATAAGGTTTTATAGAAATAAGAAATAAAGCTTTATTTTTTTTGTTCTGAAGTTTTAAATTAGTTATCTTTGAATATAGAGACTTAACTTTTTCCTCTGCAGAGATATTGTATAGCGAACCCACAAAAACTATATTACTTAAAATATCATTTACTGTTTCTTCTTTGAGAGTATAAACCTTAATTCCCAGATTTTCGAGTCTTTCAACACCTGTTTTTGAATTGCCTGAAAATGAGGCTAACACAAAGTCAGGATTGAATTCAACTATCTTTTCTACATCGAAATTCCAGAGATCACCAATTTTTGGGAGTTTTTTTGCTTCTTCTGGATAATTGCAGTATATTGTATTGGCAATCAAATGTTTTTCAAGTCCAAGAAAATAAATAATCTCTGTAATATTTGGAGCAAGACTTATAACTTTCTTTTCAATCGCATAGACAGAAGAAGAAATTAAAAGAAAAACGAGAATTAATTTTTTCATTCTACCATCTCTGATGTACATCGTCTTTAATATATTTTTCATAAATTTCTTTAACCTTTTTCATCTCAATAGACTTAAGAGGTCTTATGTCTGATGCCATAACATTGGTTTCAACCTGTTCTACCCTTGAAGCTCCCGGTATTACAGTAGAAACTTCTTTAAACATAAGAATCCACTTTATTGCCCAAACAGAAAGAGGAATATCAGCTGGGAATATCTTTTTTAATTCCTCTACAGCTTGTAGTCCTTTTTCGTAGTCAACACCCGAGAAGGTTTCACCTTTGTCAAACCATTCTCCATTTCTATTGCTTTTTCTATGGTCTCCTTTTGTAAATTCTGTATCTTTTGTAAATTTTCCACTGAGTAAACCACTTGCAAGCGGGACTCTCACTATTATTCCAACATTTTTTTTCTGTGCCTCTTTGAAAAATAATTCAGCAGGCCTTTGCCTGAACATATTGAATATTATTTGAACCGTTGTAACATTTGGATATTCAATAGCTTTGAGTGCCTCTTCGACTTTTTCAACACTTACCCCAAGATTTAATATTTTACCTTCCTGTTTTAACTTATCGAAAAGTTCAAAAATTTCTGGTCTATAATAAACCTGAGTTGGTGGACAATGTAACTGAATAAGATCTATGGTATCCACATTCATATTTTTGAGGCTATCATTGACAAAATTTCTTAGTGCTTCTACAGTATAGGCTTCATTTGTATGAGGATTGAGTCTTCTACCACATTTTGTTGCAATGTATATTCTCTTTCCTGAGTTTTTAACAACCCTTGCAACGGCTTTTTCACTAAGTCCATTTGAGTATACATCAGCCGTATCTATAAAGTTAATGCCATTTTCTATAGCTTTGTTAATAATTTCTTCAGCATTTTTATCGTCAAAACTTGTGCCCCATTTACCACCAACCTGCCACGTTCCAAGAGAAACCTCAGATATTTTAAAGTTTGTTTTTCCAAGAATTCTATACTTCATAGATACCTTCCTTAAATTAGGGATAATCCAATTCTTAATGCATTGATATTAGCATCTATTATTTTTGAGCCTTTTTCTGAGAATTTATTTTGTATAGCCTTTATTAAGCTATCTTCTTTTACAAGGCCTGTTAATTTCGCAATTATTCCTACAAGGATAATGTTTGAAAATTTTGATGATCCAAGTTTTTCAAGACAGATTTCGTCAAATTTGAAATTCATTATTTTTGCTTTTATATCGTTTACTGTGCTTTTTACTACAGAACTGTTGATAATAGCAAGTCCATTGTCAACAAGACGGGTGGCAAATTTGTTTATCGATGGTTGATTGAAGGCCACAAGCATATCAGCTTTTGAGATTATTGGTGAAGCTATCTTTTCATCAGAAATTATTACATGACAATTTGCTGTCCCGCCTCTCATTTCAGCTCCATAAGAAGGAAAATAAGTTGCATTATATCCTTCAATTACAGATGCTTCGGCGAGGATTAAACCAGCCGAAAGCAATCCCTGTCCTCCAAAACCAGAAAATATCATTTTATTTGTCATATTTTACTCTCCTTTAAAAACTCCAAGAGGAAATGTTTTAACCATTTCCTGCATTATAAATTTATTTGCTTCAACTGGAGACATTTTCCAGTTTGTATTACAATTTGAAAGAATTTCGATAAAAGTATAACCAGCTTTCTTGAGTTGAAGTTGAAAAGCCTTTTTGATTAAAGACTTAGTGGTAAGAATATTCTTAAAATCTGCTACGGTAGTTCTTGCAACAAAAACAGGAGCATCAAGAGTGGCAATGAGTTCCGCCATTCTTATAGGATACCCATGAACCTCTGGTTTTCTACCTTCGTATGAGGTTGTTGTTTTCTGACCTATCATAGTTGTTGGTGCAAGCTGACCTCCAGTCATTCCATAATTGGCATTGTTTATAAAGATAACTGTAAAATTTTCACCCCTGTTTGCAGCATGAATTGTTTCTCCCATCCCAATTGAAGCTAAATCTCCATCACCCTGGTAGCATATGACAAGTTTATCAGGATGAACCCTTTTTATTCCAGTAGCAACAGCAGCAGCCCTTCCGTGAGCAGCCTCACTTACATCAAAGTTCCAGTAATCATAAGCAAGAACAGCACATCCAACAGGAGCAATCCCTATAGTTTCTTCTCTTACGTTGAGTTCATCTATAACTTCACATATAAGTCTATGCACAACAGAATGTCCACAACCAGGACAATAATGCATAGGAAGGTTTGTTATACTTTTTGGCTTATCAAATACAACCGTTCTCATTTTACAGCCCTCCTGTATAAATCCAGAATCTTTTGTCTTAATTCGTTTTCATCAAGCAAAACTCCACCCATCTTACCATAAAATTCTACTGGAATTTTACATTCAACTCCTAATTTAACATCTTCTATCATCTGTCCTGCACTCATTTCTACACTTATCATTCCCTTGACACCACTATTTACAAGGTCTTTGAGCTTTTTATATGGATATGGATAGAGGGTTATCGGTCTTAGCATTCCTACTTTATAGCCTTCTTTTCTCAAATCATTTACAATGCTTCTTGAAACCCTTGATGAAATGCCATAAGCTACTACTACGACAAGAGCATCTTCAAGCATAAATTCTTCATAACGAACTTCATTCTCACATATTTCCTTATAGACTTCCTGCAGTTTTATATTTACTGCTTCCATTTTTGGTTCATCAAGCCACAGAGAACGAATGACATTCTTTTTTCTATCTTTGCAACCAGTTAATGCCCACTCTTTTGGCTTTATATCTGGTTTGTAGTCTGGAATCTCAACATTCTCCATCATCTGTCCAATTACACCATCTGAGAGGAGTAATACTGGGGTTCTGTATTTGTCAGTTAATTCAAATCCAAGAATAGTATGATCAAGCATTTCCTGAGGAGATGCTGGAGCAAGAACAATTAAGTGATAATCTCCATGCCCACCACCTTTTGTAGCCTGAAAATAATCTGCTTGGGATCCGGCTATATTCCCAAGGCCGGGACCTCCCCTCTGGACATTTGCTATAACGCATGGAAGCATTGCTGTGGCAAGATATGACACTCCTTCTTGCATAAGACTGAACCCCGGGCTTGAAGTTGTAGTCATTACCCTCCCACCGGCAGCTGATGCACCATAAACCATATTTATGGCAGCAACCTCACTCTCTGCCTGAACAAAAACACCACCAACCTCTGGCATCCTTACTGACATAAGCTCAGTTACCTCGTTTTGAGGTGTAATCGGATAGCCAAAGTAATACCTGCAGCCGGCAATCAAAGCACCATAAACAAGAGCTTCATTGCCTTTCATAAGTTTTTTCTCTAACATTCAATCATCCTCTTTGATAACCTTGATAGCTATCTCCGGACAAACTATAGCACATCTTTTGCATCCTATACAATCATTGTTTCTTGCCGGAATAGCATACCTCCAGCTGAATTTATTGAATTTATCCCCTAACTCTATTACATTCTTTGAACACTCTGGAATACATAAACCACAGCCTTTACATATATCTGGATCAATTTCTATATGAAATTTCATTTGAACCCCATAAATTTTTTGTTAAATTATAACATCTTTTGGAAATTTGTAAAGTATTTTTACTGTAAAATTTTTATACCATACTATTTTTGTATAATTTATTCTTTGATTTTAATTTTATGGAAAGTATGAATTTTTTAATTTTGATTAAGTTTAAAATTCAATATAAGATATTTTTATTTTTTTAAAAAAAGCTGAAAATATTAATATGCAAACTATAGAAAAATTTTAATAAATGTTTTATACTTTTAATGTAATAAAAATATCCAATTTTTTATTACAATCAGTTGGAGGAAGTTATGGTTAAGAATCTTCGTTTGAGAACCAAGATTACCATCATTTTTGTTTTTATAAATATCCTTGTGTTCGTAATTATAGGGGGAATAAATTTTGCAATTCTCAACAAGGTTTTCAGAGACAAACAGGATAAAGAAATTTCAGAACAAACGATAGATATAATTAGCTCTATTCAGACTGCCCTTGCTTTTGAAGTAAAAAACAAGCTTAAGAGTACTATGGAAACAGATTTAAGAAAGGTGAATGAACTTCTTTCAAAGTATGAAAATAAAAAATTATCAAAGAATGACCTTATAGAAGACCTCAAAGATTTTCTTCTTAATAAAAAAATTGGAGAGAGTGGATATTATTATATTCTGGATATTTCAGACTATCCTGATAAGGCTATAGCCATAGTTCACCCAAAACTTGAGGGACAAAATTTAGCTGGGGATACGAATATAGATAGATTGGTGAAAAAGCAAAATGGATATATAGAGTATGACTGGAAAAACCCGGGAGATAAAACTGCAAGAAAAAAGGTAGCCTATCTTTACTTGAATAAGAAATTAAACTGGCTTATAGGTATCTCTGCTTATAAGGAAGACTTTGTAAGTCTTATAGGTAAAGATGAAATAAGGTACATCATAGAAGACGAACTTGAGACTGATACTGGAAACTCTTTTGTTATGGATTATGAAGGAAATTTAATATTTCACCCAACTTCAGAGGGTAAAAATATTTCTCACTTACCTCATATTCAAAAGATGATAATGGAAAGGGAAGGCTTTATTAATTATGTTCAGACTACAGAGGGAAAAGCCAAAGGGCAGAAGAAAAAGGCATATTTTAAAGAAATTCCAGAATTTGGTTGGATTGTTGTAAGCACAGTTTTACTTAAAGAATACAACAAAAGTATAGCCTCGATTCAAATTTTTACTATAATTATTGCGATAGCAAGTGCTTTAATAATATGGCTTGTTGGTAGATATACTATAAGATTTTTGATGAAAAACCTTGATAATGTAAAGGGAAAAATATACAACATTGTCTCTGGGACAGAAAAGGCAGACCTTACAAAAAGACTTGAGATAACAAGTTATGATGAAATTGGTGAGATAGCTTCTCTTGTTAATTCGATGTTTGAAAAACTTAATAGAGATATATTAAATGTCAAAAATACCTCAGAGTTGCTTACTAATTCCACAGATGAAACATCAAAAATAATGGAAGAGAATATCAAACAAAATATAAAAAACATAGAGAAAACCATAAAAGACGTCAGAGGATTTATAGAAAATTCTGCAAGTGGAATTGAAGAGTTAACTGCCACAGTAGAAGAAATGGCAAGAAATATTGATAGCATAGCAAATAGTATGATAAGACAGGCTTCAGCAGTAGAAGAAAGTGCAAGTTCGATAGAAGAAATGGTAAGAAATATTGATAACACCGCCTCTTTATCTACAAAAACCAAAGATATTTCTGTAAATCTCAATAATGTTTCTCTTGAGGGTAGTAAAGCTGTTAAAGAATCAATTTCTTCCATAAAAGAAGTTTCTGAATATTCACAACAGATTCTTAAACTTTTGGGACTTATTTCAAATATTGCCAAGCAAACAAACCTCCTTGCTATGAATGCTGCGATTGAAGCAGCTCATGCTGGTGAGGCAGGAAAAGGATTTGCAATAGTTGCTGACGAAATAAGAAGGCTTTCTGAAGATACAAACAAAAATGCAAGAGATATAGGTGATGTAGTTTCCTCGATTGTATCAAAGATTGATGAGTCAGTAAAACTCGCAGAGAAGGCTGGTGTTGGGCTCGATATGATAACAGCATACTCAAAGCAAAATGTGGATATAATTTCTCAATTAAATATAGCTATGCAGGAACAGTCAAATGGAGCAAAAGAGATATTAAAAGCAACTCAGGAGCTTGTTAAGATTACAGAAGAAGTAAAAGTTGCAATGACAGAGCAAAAGCATGCTACAGATGATTTCAGCAAGGCTTTGATAGATTTAAGAGATATTTCAATCAGTATGGTTGAGAGTGTTCAGAATCACTCTGAAAGCCTGACGTCTCTTTCGATGGCAGTTGAAAAAATAAGAACATCGATAGAACTCAACAGAAAACAGGCTGAGGAACTTAAGAAAGTTGTAGAAAACTTTATACTTAAAGAAGAAGATACAGAAGTAAAATCTATAAGGCTTGTTGAATAGGTGAAAATATGAAAGACAAAATAACTGTAGCTTTAATACAGAATAGTTATGAAGAAAATGTAAAAAATAATATTGAAAAAAATTTAATTAAAATAAAAGAAGCAAGTAAAATTGGAGCAGATTTTGTAAGCCTTTCTGAACTACACAATTCTTTGTATTTTTGTCAAAGGGAAGATACAGAGTTTTTTAAACTTGCCGAAGAAATACCCGGTAACTCTACAGAAATTTACGGAAAGTTATCCAAAGAGCTTAATATTACTCTTTTAATCTCAATCTTTGAAAAAAGGGCAAGGGGAATATTTCATAATACAGCTTTGATTCTTGACAGGGGAGAGATAGCTGGAATTTATAGAAAAATGCATATTCCTGATGATCCCGGCTTTTACGAAAAGTTTTATTTTACTCCCGGTGATCTTGGTTTTGAACCTATAGATACTTCAATTGGAAGGGTAGGTGTATTAATATGCTGGGATCAATGGTTCCCTGAGGCAGCAAGAATAATGGCTCTTAAAGGTGCTGAAATGCTTGTTTATCCTACAGCTATAGGCTGGACTCCTTCTGATCCTGAAGATGAAAAGAAAAGGCAACTTGATGCATGGATTACAATTCAACGGGCTCATGCTATTGCTAATGGAGTTTTTGTCTTATCAGTCAACAGAACAGGAAACGAAAAAATAAATAATGATGAAGGCATAGATTTCTGGGGAAATTCTTTTATATGTGGCCCACAGGGAGAGATCATCAAAAAAACAGGCACAGAAGAGAATATCCTTATATCAGAAATTGACAAAGGTAGAATAGATAAAGTAAGGGAAATATGGCCATTTTTCAGGGATAGAAGAATAGATAACTATGAAGATATTCTTGAAAGATTTTTTTAATGGAGGGAAGTATGAGAGAAATTAAGTTTCCAGAAGGTTTTATATGGGGGACAGCTACTTCTTCTTATCAAATAGAAGGAGCATGGAATGAAGACGGTAAAGGACTATCCAACTGGGATGTTTTTTCTCACAAAAAGGGCAAAATCAAAGATGGAACGACAGGAGACGTTGCCTGTGATCACTACCACAGATATAAAGAAGACATAAAATTGATGAAAGAACTGGGGTATAAAGCATATAGATTTTCTATTTCATGGCCAAGAATTTTTCCTGAAGGTAAGGGAAAATTAAATGAAAAAGGGCTTGATTTTTACAAGAATCTTGTAGATCAACTACTCAAAAATGATATAATTCCTTTTCCTACACTTTACCACTGGGATATGCCGTATCTTATTGAAAAGCAGGGTGGTTGGTATAAAAGAGAAACAGCTTTTTTTCTTGCCGATTATGCTGAAACGGTTATAAAAGCATTAAGCGATAGAGTTGAAAACTGGATAACACTTAATGAACCAATAGTTGTTTATTTACTTGCCCATGTTTTTGGGCAACATCCACCAGCACATAGAAAATTTATAAAATCACTCATTGTTCCGCATCATCTTTTATTATCTCATGGTCTTATTGTTCAGAGGGCAAGGGCAATTTCTTCAAAAATTAAAATTGGTATTACAAATGCTTTTATGGGAATATATCCCGGAACAAATGATGAAGAAGATATTTTAGCAGCCGATAGAATGAAGAATTATAGCTATAGACTTTTTATGGATCCGATTTTCAAAGGTAAATATCCAGAAAATTTTGAAAAAAATTTGTATTTTAAATCAAAGGTCAAAAAATACTACGATGAAGATATGAAAGTAATTTCAGAAAAAATGGATTTTCTTGGGGTTAATTATTATACAAGGCTACTTGTGAGAAGAGGAAATAATCCGTTCATAAAATTTATGCCTATACAAGCAAAATATCCCGGAATAAAGAAAACTGATATGGGCTGGGAAGTTTATCCAAAAGGACTTTATGATTTACTCAAGGACATAAAAGAAAATTATAATAATCCTCTTATTTATATTACTGAAAATGGAGCCGCATATAAAGATGAATTAATCAATGGAGAAGTTAATGACCATGAAAGGCTTGAGTATATAAGAGATCATATCATAATGCTTGATAAAGCTATTAAAGATGGTGTAAATCTTAAGGGATATTTTGTGTGGTCCTTTATGGACAATTTTGAATGGACAGAGGGTCTTTCAAAGAGGTTTGGCCTTGTTTATATTGACTATCCAACACAAAAAAGAATTGTAAAAAAGAGTGGGTACTGGTATAGTCAAATAGTCAGATCAAATAAATTAATTCTTGAGGAGTAATAGATGAAGGTTTCTTTAGCTTCAGATCATGCAGGTTATTTAATGAAAGAAGAGGTAAAATCCTATCTTGAAAAGAAGGGTTATAAAGTAAAAGATTATGGGACGTTTTCTGAAGAAAGTATGGATTATCCTGATACTATAAAACTTGCGGCAAGAGCTGTCAGTAGAAAAGAGGTTGACAAGGGGGTTGTCCTCTGTGCTTCTGGGATTGGAGCTTCGATAGTTGCAAATAAGGTAAAGGGTGTAAGAGCTGCCTTATGTCTTGACGAATACTCAGCAGAATATTCAAGAAGACATAACGATGCAAATGTTCTGGTTCTTGGTGCTAAGAGAAATACAAAGGAAGAAATCTTTAAAATAATAGATATCTGGTTTTCTACTGATTTTGAAGGCGGAAGACACGAAAGAAGGGTAAATAAAATTGCAGAAGTGGAAAAAGAGGAGATGGAGAGTTGAAAATAAACGCTGAAACTTCCTTGTATTGTATATTTGGTAACCCAGTTAAACATAGTTTTTCTCCATACATACATAATGCAGCTTTCAGACATCTGAATTTAAATTCAGTCTATCTTGCTTTTGAGGTTTCAAATATTGAAGAGGCTTTAAAAGCTGTAAAAACTCTTGGTATAAAAGGATGCAGTATAACTATTCCCTTTAAGTCAGATGTGATTAACTATCTTGATGAAATAAGTGATATTGCTTCTCTTATTGGAGCAGTAAATACAATTGTTAATAAAGATGGAAAACTATCTGGAACAAATACAGATACTTATGGCTTTTATAAAGCCTTAAGTAATGCAATAGATATTACCGATAAAAATATAGCTATTTTTGGTTCTGGTGGCTCTGCAAGAGCAGGAATTTTTTCCCTATTTTATTATAGTAATCCTTCAAAAGTTTATATAATCGCAAGAAATAAGGAAAAAAGAGAGACAATAAAAGAGGAAATAATTTCCTCATTGAAAAAGATTGGGAAAAATATAGAAAAAAACTTGCTTTCTTGGGACATAAAGGATTGGAAAGATATAAATGGTATTGATGTTATTGTTAATACAACGCCTTTAGGGATGCATCCAGATATTGATTCTTCAATTTTGAACAAAGAAGAGATTCCTGAAGGTAAAGTTGTAATGGATATAGTTTACAATCCAGTGATGACTAAATTTTTAACCTTTGCACAAGAAAGAAAGTGCAAGATTATAAATGGACTGGAAATGCTCTTGCAACAGGGAATGAAGCAGTTTGAGCTATGGACTGGGTTTAATGCTCCAGAAAGCATTATGAGAGAAGAGTTAAATAAAATTTTTATAGACAAAAGTTAAGAATTATGTTAAAATTATTGTTAAATTTTTATGGGCTGGAGAAGGAAAAGTGAAAAAATTTTTTTACATTTTGTTTTTGTTCTTTTTTGTTTTTAATCTTTATGCTAAAAAAGATGATGTGTTTGTTTATAATATTCAGAAAGGTAATATTTATAACTTTTATGCAGATAATTCAAACATCGTCCCTTATCAAGTAGTTATTGTTTTCAAAAGGAACAAAGAAATCTTTTCTTTTGTTGTAAAGCCAGGGTCTGTTTCAAACTTTCTTTTTTCTTATACAAATAATTCACAGTTTGAACCACTTTACTCCGTGAAAAAGATTATAGGGGATCCTTATAGTGTTAAAGTTAATGAAGATTATCCATATCTCTTGCCTTTTGCCCATGGGATTGAATTTAAAGTAAGTCAGGGATATGGGACAAGGTTTACTCATAGAGGTTGGTTAAAATATTCCATAGATTTCAGTATGAATGTTGGGACCCCAGTTTATGCGGCAAGAGGTGGAGTTGTAGTTGCTGTGAAGGATAATTCAAAAATAGGTGGCCGAAGTAGAAGATATAGAGGGCATGCTAATTACATAACTATAGCTCACGATGATGGAACTTTTGCACAGTATGTTCATTTGAATTATGCGGGTAGTGTGGTAAAAGTTGGGGATGTTGTAAAAGCAGGCGATCTTATTGGTTATAGTGGTAGAACAGGTAGAGTTACAGGACCTCATCTCCATTTTATGGTTTATAAACCAGTCGAAGGTGGGCTTGAAACAATACCTATAAAATTTTTGATGGAAGATGGAAGTGTTGCATTTCTTCAAAGCAAGAAATTTTATACGGGATATAATCCAGATATTAGTGATAAAAAGCTGATTTCTCATAAAAATCAAACAAATGCTTATGGTATAGATGACGAAGATAGTCTTGGTGAACCATAGGGTTGTGTTGGTTTGAAAATAACAGTCTTTAAATACTATGATTTTTATCTCAAAAAACTTGGAAGATTAATGATGGGTTATTGTTACAATAGTGAATTGATGTTAAATTGACAATATTTTTTTTATAATTAGAATATTGTCTGTTAAATTTAAGAAGGTATTTTATGAAATTGTCAAGTTTTTTAAACTCAAAATTTATATTGATAGGTGATAAATTTTCTTCAAAAGATAAAATCTTAGAAAAACTCATCGATAAAATAGCTTCTGAATATAGTTTTGAATTTAACAAAGAGGCGGCTATTAAGGCTTTAAAGGAAAGGGAGGCTTTGGGGGAAACTTTTATTGAAGGTGTTTTAATTCCTCACGCAAGGCTTGAAAATTTTAATGATTTGCTTATTGGTATATATATTCCTCAAAGCAAATCTCTTTTTTCAAATTCTGGTGAAGAAGTTAAAATTTTGTTTTTGATTTTTGCTCCAAAATCTTCTTCAAACCTTTACTTAAATCTTCTTTCTGCTATAAGTAATGTTTCACAACAGAAAGAACTTTTTGAATCTATTATTAATTCAAAAAATCCTAATGAATTAATTGAAAAAATTGATCGAGCTAATATAAGGGTTAAGAAAAGTTTGACTGTGGAAGATATAATGACAAAAGATGTTGTGAAAGTAAATAAGGATTCCTCAATAAAAGAAGTTATAAATCTTTTCAGAATAAAACATACAATATGTGGTATTGTGGTAGATGAAAATGATAATTTAAAAGGTATTATTTCAATAAATGAAATTCTATCAAAAGGAATGCCAGAATATACAACTATGATGGATAATCTTTCTTTTATGAGTGAGCTTGAACCACTGGAAGAGTTATTAAAGAAAGAGGATCAGATTAAAGTAGAAGAACTCACAAAAAAAACATCTGTCACGCTTTCATCAGACGATCCATTTGTTGAGGGGATTCATAAGTTAATAAAAAATAAATTATTTGCAATTCCTGTGCTTGATAAAAATGGCAGGCCAGTTGGTATCCTTTCTGAAATGGATATTTTAAACAAGGTTTTAAGAGCATAATTTCTGGAGAAAAAAATGAGTATTTCAAGTATTATAGCACTGATAATTTTTATCTTAGTTTATATTATAATGACAGGAGAAATTATAAATAAAACTATAATTGCTTTAATTGGCGGAGTATTAATTGCAATTTTAAAGATTATTCCACAAGAAAAAATTTTTGAGTTTGTTGACTGGAATGTAATATTTCTGCTTATTGGGATGATGATAATAGTTGGTATAACGAAACATACTGGGCTTTTTCAATTTGTTGCAATCAAAGCAGCAAAGATAGCTCGTGGTAATCCTATCACAATTCTTATTCTATTGGTATTAATAACGGCTGTATTTTCTGCATTTTTGGATAATGTTACAACCATTCTCATTTTAACTCCTGTAACTATATTAATTGCTGTTGAGTTGGGAATTTCTCCAGTTCCTTTTATAATTTCCGAATCGATTTCTTCTAATATTGGTGGAACTGCAACCTTAATTGGTGATCCGCCAAATATAATGATAGGAAGTGCTGCTGGATTGGATTTTAACAGCTTTATTACAAACCTTACCCCTGTAATAATAATTATTCTTATAACATTTATTTTTATAATTTATATGTTATTTTCAAAGAAAATGCATGTTTCAAATGAAAGAAAGTCAAGAATAATGGATTTTGAAGAAAAAAAGTCCATAACTGATAAAAAATTGCTTATTAAATCTCTCTTTGTATTGGGTATTACGATAATTGGCTTTATACTTCATGGAGTTATAAATGTAGAGCCTTCCGTTATTGCTTTGGGTGGAGCTTCCTTGCTTATGTTGCTTTCTGGTAAACATGAAGTTGAAAGTTTTTTTGTTGAAATTGAGTGGGGGACTGTTTTCTTTTTTATAGGGTTGTTTATTCTTATTGGTGGACTTGTAGAAACTGGTCTTATAAAGAAAATGGCAGAGTTTGTATTGTCTTTAACCAAAGGCAATATTAAAAATACTTCAATACTTATATTATGGGCTTCTGGAATTTTTTCTGCTTTAGTTGATAATATTCCATACGTTGCTACAATGATACCTATGATTAAGGATATTGGCGTTCAGATGGGTGCTACTAATATTAATCCGCTATGGTGGTCGCTTGCTCTCGGAGCCTGTCTTGGTGGAAATGGCACACTTATAGGAGCTTCGGCCAATGTAGTTGCATCCGGAATTGCAGGAAAAAGTGGCTATAAAATTTCTTTTATGGAATTTACGAAATATGGAGCTATTATTACAATAATAAGCCTTATTATATCTACTGTTTATATCTATCTTAGATTTTTTATTTAAAATAATTTTAAAAACAATGTTAGAGTAGTAAAATCTTGAAGTTTGAAAACATAAATTATAAAAAAATTAAAAGGGTGTAAAAATATTATCAATACTTTCAAAAGGCTATAAGGAAATATGTCACTATTGACATATTTATTAAATTCTTATATCAATAAGTTGACAAAGCAATCAATTTAAGTTAAAATATCAACTTGAAGAATTATCAGGAGG
>FMJZ01018315.1_pt1 | contig 15446 bp, 15 predicted proteins | sample 1987881 | NCBI WGS metagenome assembly FMJZ01 (sample SAMEA4378227, study PRJEB15110) | soil metagenome | biome: soil; feature: Field; material: Soil | place: India | collected 2015-03-11 | depth 0 m | reverse complement strand
ATCTTTTATGTTGTTTTTGGCTAAATGTCTAAAATAGAAATAATTAAAGCTAAAAGAGCCGGTTTTTGCTTTGGAGTTAAAAGGGCTATTAATATCGCCTTTAAAATAGCAGAAGAGAGTAAAAAAGTCTTTACTTTCGGCCCTTTAATTCACAATCCTCAAGTAATCCAAAAGCTTATTGAGGCAGGTGTAATCCCTACCGAAGATATTGATAAAATAGAAAAAGAACCTCTTATAATAAGAAGTCACGGAATCCCCCTTGATTTAAAGAAAAAGCTGTTACAAAAAGGTTTAAGAATTATCGATGCAACATGCCCTTTCGTTCGTAGAGCACAAAAATATGCCCAACTTCTTAGTGAGGAAGGTTATCAAGTTGTGATTCTTGGAGATGAGGAACATCCAGAGGTAAAGAGTTTAGTAAGTTATGGTGGAGAAAGAGCTATTGTTTTAGATTCTGAATATGATATCAAAAAACTAATAAATAGAAAAAAGTTAGGAGTTGTAGTTCAGACTACACAGCCCACTTCATTTTTAAGAGAATTTACAAGCACTGTAATAGGTTATGTTAAAGAGTTAAAAGTTTACAATACAATATGTAATTCAACAGTTTTGAGGCAAAAGGAGACAAAAGAGATTGCAGAAAAGGTCGATCTAATGTTAATTATAGGTGGTAAAAATAGTGCCAATACAACTCAACTGGCTAAATTATGTTCAAACTTATCAGTAAAAACATATCATATCGAGACTGCCTCTGAATTGCAACAAGAGTGGTTAAAAAATATCAAAAAGATAGGCCTTAGTGCAGGAGCCTCTACACCAGAATGGATTATAAATGATGTCATTGAAAGAATTAGATATATAGGAGGAAATGGGAACAATGGATAGCCACGCAAAAGTGGAAGAGAATAATGATATTGAAAGTTTATATGCAGAATCCCTTCACAGAATAGAAAGAGGAGATATAAAATGGGGTAAAGTTATTGCAATAAAGAATGACGGAGTTGTTGTCGATATAGGTTATAAATCGGAAGGGTTCATACCTATAATAGAATTCTCAGAGAATGAGTTTGTTAACCTAAAAGAGGGTGATTGTTTTGAGGTCTTTATCGAGAAAATGGATGACCAGGAAGGAATAATTCTATCTAAGATAAGAGCATGTAGAATAAGAGCCTGGGAGAGATTAAATGAGATTTATAGCAAAGGTTTATCCGTAGAGGGTACAGTTGTTGAAAGAACTAAAGGTGGTTTATTTGTAGATGTTTTAGGTATAAAAGCTTTTCTACCCTCTTCGCAGGTAGACATAAAAATTGTAAAAAATATTGATTCTTTCATAGGGCAAGTTGTACCACTTAAAATACTTAAAATATCTCAACCCAAAGGCTATAATCTTGGCTCAAAGACATTAGAAGCCCCTTTAATAGTTTCAAGACGGCAGGTAGTAGAAGAAGAACATTTAAGAAAGAGAGAAGAAATTTTCAAAAAACTCAAGGAGGGAGAATTAATTAAAGGCACTGTTAAGAACATCACTGATTATGGAGTATTTATAGATCTTGGGGGTGTTGATGGATTGCTCCATATTTCGGATATATCCTGGCGGAAGGTTAACCACCCATCCGAATTTTTTAAGTTAGGACAGGAGGATGAATTCGTAGTATTAAAATTTGATAAAGAGACCGAAAAAATAACCTTAGGTTATAAACAAAAGAGACCCGACCCATGGTTAACAGTCGAAAGCAAGTATGCACCTGGTGCCATCGTAAAAGGTAGAGTAGCAAGCATTATGAGTTACGGAGTATTTGTAGAACTTGAAGAGGGTTTAGAGGGACTCGTTCATTTAACTGAACTTGATTGGGCTCCTCAACCAAGACATCCTTCGAAATATGTCACTCTCGGGAGCGAGGTGGAAGTTTTAGTCTTAAGTGTTAAAAAAGAAGAAAGAAGGCTTTCATTAAGTATAAAAAAACTTAAACCCAAACCCTGGGAGGTTGTGGCAAATAAATATAAGCCTGGAGATAAAGTTGTTGGAAGGGTCAAAACTTTAACTGACTTTGGTGCTTTTGTGAGATTGCCAGAGGGAGTTGATGGCCTTGTCCATATATCGGATTTATCATGGACAAAACATATAAAACACCCTTCTGAAGTATTACGAAAGAATCAGAAAGTGGAGGTAAGAGTATTAGGGATAGATCCAGAGAGAGAGAGAATTGCTTTAGGTATTAAGCAATTATTGCCTGATCCCTGGGAAACAGAGATACCAGAGAGATTTAAACTTGGAGCTGAATTCAATGGAAAGGTTCTTAAAAAGACTGAATACGGAATATTCGTTGAATTAGAAGGGCAGGTTGAGGGTCTCGTTTATACCTCAGAGATTGACAATTCCCGTGAGATAAAAGAAGGTGAAGAGATTCAAGTAAGAGTAATTAAGGTTAATTTAGAGGAGAGAAAGATCGGATTAAGCATGAAAAATATTAAAAAGGCATAATCTATGAAAAAGTTTTTTCTAATAATTGCAGGTTTTTTTCTAGTCTTAATTGTTTTTAGCGCTTTCATTGCAGTCGTTCTCAAAGAATCTTCACTAGTTGGTAGAATCGCATTAGTAAAAATAGAGGGGCCTATAATCGAGTCTAAGTCTATTGTTGATGAAATAAGAGGGTATGTTAAAGATGCTTCGATAAAGGCAATTGTACTTAGAATTAATAGTGCAGGTGGAGGGGTAGCTCCTTCTCAAGAGATCTATGCAGAAGTGAAAAGGGCAGCTTCAGTCAAAAAAGTTGTTGTCTCAATGGGCTCTATTGCTGCTTCTGGAGGTTATTATATAGCTGCTCCAGCAACCAAAATAGTAGCAAATCCTGGCACTATAACTGGTTCTATTGGAGTTATAATGGAAATTCCTAATTTTAAGGAATTAATGGATAAAATAGGGGTAAAGACAGAGGTTATTAAAAGTGGTAAACACAAAGATCTAGCATCTGTTTTTAGAGGTATAGGTAAAGAAGAAAGGGAAATTTTGCAATCGGTTCTTGACGATGTCCATGAACAGTTCATAAAAGATGTATCTGAAAGTAGAAATCTCCCACCAGAAAAGGTTCGCAAGATTGCTGATGCCCGTGTCTTTTCGGGTAGACAAGCCCTTAAGATTGGACTAGTTGATGATTTAGGCGACTTACAACACGCTATTAAAATAGCTGCAACACTCGCAGGGATAGAAGGTGAACCAGAGATTGTGGTTAAAAAGAAGAAGTCTCCTTTATTCGAATTATTAGAGGGGAATATCTATGAGACTTTAATGAAGTTTATTCCACGATTCGAATTAAAATATGAGTATATACCGCAGGGAGGTTTTCAAAGATGACAAAATCAATGCTAGCAGAAAAGATTGCTCAAAAATTGCCAGAATTTACAAAGAAGCAAGTTGAAATATTTCTTAATACCATTTTTGATAGCATGAAAGAGTCTATCTGCAAAGGGGAAAAAATAGAAATCAGGGGATTCGGCATCTTTAGGTCAAAGGAAAGAAAGGCAAAATTAGCCAGAAACCCAAAAACTGGTGAGAAAGTCGAAATATCATCTCGTAAAACCGTCCATTTTAAGATTGGTAAATCATTTCATAAAAGTCTGAATAATCTATAAATATCCAGATTACTGTGAAGATACATAATTATACTTTTATGCCTCACTAAATTATTTTATTGGCTTTTGCTTTATTTCATTATTTATCTTAATATTTTAATTAACAAACCATCTTTGCCTTTAAGATGGACCGACGGAACTTTTTAAAAAAATTTATTAAATCATTTTTCCTTATTTTGGGTTCAGGCTCTTTAATTTTAATTTCTTATCTTTATCCCAGAAATATAAAAGAGAAAAGAGTTCTTTATATTTATCTCACGGATGAAGATCTCTTACCAAAGAGCGGTATAAAGAAATTTGAGTACACGTTAGAGAGAGAAGGTAAAAGGGTTACCAACTTAGTTTTTTTAAAAAAAGATGAAAAAGGTCTAACTGCCCTATCTCCTTTTTGTACTCATTTGGGTTGTCTTATAAAATGGAGTAATGCTCAGAATGAGTTTGTATGTTCCTGTCATGGCGGAAAATTCGACAAGGAAGGCAATGTTATAGCTGGACCACCACCTAAACCATTAGAAAAAATGCCCTTAGAAATAAGAGATGGCAAAGTATTTCTGGGTATAAAAGTTGATGGGTAGACTATTTGACTGGTTTGACAGCCGTTTTGCCATTAAAGCTCCTCATAAAAGATTTTTTGAAAGAACTATACCTAACAATCTTAATTATTCTTACTGCTTTGGTGGCATTGCCTTTACCTATTTTCTTATTTTGATATTAACAGGCTTATTGCTATCAATGTTTTATGTCCCCTCTGAAAAAGAAGCTTTCAGTAGTGTAGTGAGGATCACGAGAGAAGTTCCTTTTGGCTGGTTAATCAGAGGTATTCATAAATGGTCAGCCTCTCTCTTTATAATCTTTATCATTTTACATGCTATAAGAGTTTTTGTTTCGAAGGCTTATCGTCCTCCGAGGGAATTAAATTGGATGATCGGTTCACTTACTCTCATAATGGCAATGGCTTCAGGTTTTACTGGTTACTTGTTACCATGGGATCAAAAGGCATACTGGGCTACTGAAGTAGGAACTTCGATGGTTGGGACAATACCTCTGATTGGCAACAGTTTGATGTATATGATTCGTGGTGGTTCAGACATAACTGGAAATACTCTAATTCGATTTTACAGTTTACATGTACTTTATCTACCTTTGTTTATTGGTATATTGTTATGGTTACATTTTCATATTGTTAAAAGACAGGGTATCGCAACAAACCTATGATAAATGGAAAATAAAAAAAGGGATAAAACTGAAAAAAAGTTCTATCCTGATTATCTTTCCGAGATAATCGTCAGCATTATCATAGCATTGGAATTACTACTAATATTAACCCTTATATTCCCAGCGGAAGTTGGCAGAGAAATAGATTTTTCTAAACCCTTTCAACCTTTACCAGAGTGGTATTTTTTATGGCTTTTTAAACTGATAAGCTATTTTCATGGCAATTTGATCTGGGTGGGCACATTTTTAATACCGTTAGCTTGTATCGTGCTTTTAATCTTTATACCCTTTTTAGACAAAAGCAAATATGGAAGGCTTAAAGCTTCTTTGGCAGGTCTTACCATTTTGCTTGTTTTTTGTATCTTTACTTTATTAAGTTTAATAGAGTGATACTCAAATAGAATACTTTTGCTAAAAGAAAACTTTAAATGTCCAATAATATTTTATGCAAAGATACGGAACTCAAATTTCCCCAGTTTGTTGTCCTAAAAGCTTCAGCAGGCTCTGGTAAGACACATGCTCTTACTTATCGATTTATCCAATTCCTGCTTTCAGAAAAAGTCCCCAAGAACAATTTAAATAATATCCTTGCTATAACCTTCACTAATAATGCTGCTAAGGAGATGAAAGAGAGAATCATAAGAACCTTGAAGGGACTTTATTTCAATAACCAGACAATGATAAATGACTTTATCTGCCTTGTATCCTTAGACAGAGAAAGACTATCACAGAAAGCTGGAGAGCTTATAGATGAAATCCTCAATAATTACTCTGATTTCAATGTAAAGACAATAGATAGCTTTATCACAAGCATTTTCAAAGCATCAGCTGTAGATTTTGGTTTTAATACAAACTTTGAGATAGTATTAAATCATGATTCTTTCATGGATTATTCCTTTGACATTTTTTTAAAGAGTGTTACTGAAGGGTCTCAAATTGCTAAGATTTTATTAGAAGTTGTTGACATTATCCATGAAAATAGAGGAAGAGACTCTTCTTTTCTTTGGGATCCTGTACCGAAACTCTTGAAAGAAGTCAAAAATATTTATACTAAACTAACATCAATCGGGAATCAACCTGACGTCAAGGATTATTCCTATGAAATCAGGCAGAAAAAGGAGGAAATAAAAGAAATTTTAAAGGAGATAGAGAGCGAAATTGAACGATCTGATTTAGAGAAAAGCGAAAAATCTACTTTTTCTAAGATCTTAAACATTCTTAATGAAGATAGATTTTTCGATCTTTTCAGTCTCAGAGTTAATCACCTACCAGTCAAAAAACCAAAAGGCAAAAAAAATATAGAGCAATACAGAAAAATCGAGATTCTTTGGGGAAAATTCTTACATTTCTTAGCTGAATATGCTTACCTTTTCAGCCATTCTTACTATATGCCATATCTTAAAGTTTATAAGGAATTTAGTGATATAGTAGAAAAGACAAAGAGGTATCAAAGTAAGATTTTTATAGGAGACATCAATAATTATCTATCCACTTATATTAATTCTCAAATAGTTCCAGATATATACTTTCGAATAGGTGAGAAGATCTATCATTTTTTAATAGATGAATTTCAAGATACCTCCCCTCTTCAGTGGAACAACCTATTGCCTCTCATATCCAACTCCTTAGCTCAAGATGGTAGTTTGTTTATAGTTGGTGATACAAAACAAGCCATATATGGTTTCCGTGATGCCGATTATAAAATAATGAAAAATTATGAGAGTTTTAATCCTTTCACTTCAGCCCATCATTACGTTAAAGAACTAAACACAAATTATCGGAGCCTTCCAGAGATTCTATCTTTCAATGAAAGGATTTTTAAAGAAAAGGCTATTCAGGAGCATAAATATTGTGCACCGGCTCTAAGAAGCGGACTCAGTGATTATACCCAAAAGGCAAAGGATTCTTCAGATGCTGGTTATGTAGACTTAGTTATCGTAGAAGAAGATAAAGAATCTCTTCCACAGAAAAAGAAAATTATAGAGATTATCAAAGACATCACATCGAGGGGTTACACTTACGGTGATATCGCTATACTCACCCCTCGTAACGATGACGTTGTTGAAATAAGTGAGTGGCTCAGTGAGAATAATATAGATTTTGTTTCTTACAGTAGTCTTGATGTAAGAAGGAGGAAAATAACTAAAGAGATAATCTCGCTCCTTAACTTCTTTGACTCACCAATTGATGACCTATCTTTTGCAACTTTTATTACTGGAGATATATTTAATGAAACACTTTTGCAATATGGTTTTAAAAATGCTGATCATATTATTCAGGATTTTTTGATTTCAGCAAGCCAAATGAAGCCACTTTATAAAGCTTTCCAGAGTAAATATCCGGAACTCTGGGAAAACTTCTTCGAAGAACTCCTCAAGCTCGTAGGATACTTACCACTATATGAGATCACCGATAGAATTATAAAAAAATTTCAGCTCTTCGAAATGAAACCTGAAGAAGAAGCTTCTCTTGTTAAAATTCTTGAGACTGTCAAAGATTTTGAGGCTTTAGGATATAATAGTATCAAAGATTTCCTTGATCTGGCTGAAGAAGACTTCAACTACTCAACTTCCAAATGGGATATAGCACCTCCTTTAAACATTAATGCTGTAAAGATCATGACTATACACCAGGCAAAAGGTCTTGGTTTCCCTGTAGTATTAGTTTTACTCTATGCGGAAAACAACAAAGGTTTCCAGTATCTGATAGAAAAGAAGGAAGATTATGTTAGACTCTTAAAAATTACACGCGATATTGCTAATAATAATGATGTACTCGAAAAGATTTACGAGGAAGAGCGAATCAATGAAATGGTTAATAGATTGAATACTCTTTATGTTGGTTTTACTCGTGCTGAAAAGGAACTTTATGTTATTGGTATAAAAGGCAAAAGGTTAAGTTATCCCCTCGATTTGATTACTATTGACGGCTACCCTGCTGGAAAGAAGAGATATAAAGAGAGTGTATCCGTTCCTGCCAGCCCACTTCCCGTAAATCCAATTTTATATCACCATAATAAGGTAACTCCTGTTACTGCAAAGATGGAAAGATTAACTAATTTATATGAAAAAGAGAGAGGAGAGTTCTTACATAATATATTATCTTTTTTAGTGTACGTCGATGACGACTTTGATAATAGGTTAACAAAGATAATCGAGAAGCTTTGCAAAAAAAAGAGAATTACCTGCCGTCATAACGAGATAGAAGAGATAAAAAGGTGTATAAAAAAAGTTGTGACCGATAGTTCCATAAAGGATTTCTTTGTTCACAAACCTGGTAGAATAGTAAAAAATGAGATGGAAATAGTAAGCTCTACAGGAGAACTATTCCGAATAGATAGAGCCTTAATTGACAAAGAAAAAATAACCATTATCGAATACAAAACTGGTATAGAAAACCACTTGAGAACTGAACACATTTTTCAGGTTAAGAATTACATGAATCTTATTAAAAAGATTTACCCACGCAAGTTAATTTCCGGGATTATTGCATATATAGATATTGATAAATCAGAAATAATAGAGGTAAAATGAAATCCCTCTTACAAAATATAATTTCTCTCAACCCTCAGAGTGATTTAATTGATGCTGTATGTGAAAAACTTGAAGCTGACGGTAATGACTATTCACGAAATATAGTCATTTTCCCTAACAGAAGGCCTGCTCATTTCTTAAGAAGAAAGATAGCTTATCTGCACAACACTCCTATCATGCCACCGCAAATCTTTTCTATCGATGATTTTATTGATTTCTTATATGAAAAAAGATATATCGATGTAAAAATTGAAATTCTTGATGCGGTAGCAATTCTTTATAACCTTCACAAAAATTCTCCAAATCCTATTGGAAAAAGCGGTTTTCTTGATTTCGACATGTTTTTTCCTTTGGGTTTAAAGATTTTTAATGATATAGAAGAATTGTATATTGAAAAGATTAGCTTTTACGAAGTTAAAAATATAGACCGGCTCATTGAAGGTATGCCACCCAATACTTACAGTAGACTTCAGGCCCTATCATACTTTTATGAAAACTTTTACAATATAATCCAGCAATCTGGCTATTCAACCCGTTCATTGCGTTACCGAAAAGCAATTGACGTTGCAAGGGAAAGTAATTTCGAGAATACTTCTAAGATCATCTTAGCTGGTTTTTTCGCACTAACTAAATCAGAAGTAGAGCTCTTTAAAATAATTCTCTCAAAAGACAATTCTCTCTTGATTTTTAAAGATTCATCCTTAATAGAAGAGAGACTCAAAGATATCGATATACCCTATAAATCCTATTCTAAAAATGGAATACAAACTCAAATTAACATTTATAGTAGCCCAGATTCCCATGGACAGATATTTTGTCTAAGTAAGCTTTTACAGGATGAGATCAAAAAGGGAGTACCCTTAGATGAGAGAAATTTAATTTTACTTCCAACAAGCGAAAATATTTTCCCCCTCATTCATAACTGTCTGAGCATGTTGAAAGAGGATTCCTATAATATTTCCTTAGGATATCCCCTATATAGAACACCTATTTATAGTTTCTTCCTCAACTTGATGGAACTTATAATGTCCATTACAGACGGCAAATTTTATGTTCCAGCCTACATAAAATTTGTACTACATCCCTACATAAAAAATATCTATTTTGATAATCAGCCCGAAATAACAAGAGTAATCTTTCATATAATAGAGGAGGAGCTAACTCGTCAAAAAACAATTATCTTTTTAAGTCTTGATGAGATTGAGAATAATCAACACATTTTACGAAAAATAAAGGACATCGATCCTGATATTACAGAAGAAAAGGTTATCAGGCATCTCAGAGAAATACACGATAACACAGTCTACAAGTTTACCTCCTTTAAAAATATTGGGGACTTTGCCAAAAAGTGTTCAGAAATTTTAATCTATATATATAATAACAGCACAGCTAAACTCCACCCTCTTTTTCATCCCTATTCAGAAGCCTTTTTAGTAGAACTCAATAAAATCTCTACATCTCTTCTTAGAGAATTATCATTCTCAGATATAAATAGTTATTTCATGTTCTTTAAAAATTATATATTTACTTGTAATGTTCCCTTTGAAGGAGCCCCAATAAAGGGGCTACAAATATTGGGTTTTTTAGAATCAAGAAACTTGAACTTCGACAAAATCTATATATTAGATTTGAATGAAAACATACTACCCTCTACTCAAAAAGAAACATCACTTATCCCTTTTGGTGTAAGGAAAAACCTTAAACTACCTACTTATATTGATAGTGATAAGATCTGTGAATATTATTTCGATATTCTTGTAAAAGGAGCAAAAGAAGTACATTTGTTCTTCGTAGAGAATGATTGCTCAGAAAGATCACGCTTAATAGAAAAAATTTTATGGGAAAAGCAGAAAAAAGAAGTAAATCTATTTGAGCCCATAAAAAAGATTCAATATAGGCTTACTCTGAAAAACTTCTCACCAAAAGTGATAACAAAAACTGACGAAATCATAGGTCTTTTGAAGAGTTTTATTTTTTCCGCTTCATCTCTTGATTGCTATCTCAAGTGCCCAATCTCTTTCTACTATAGATACATTCTTAAAATTGAAAGGAAAGAGAAAGTCAGTGGCGACATCGAGAGGAGTGATTTAGGGGTTTTTGTACACGATTTTTTGTTCAATTATTTTAAACGATTCAAGGGGCGGAGATTAACAAAAGAAGAACTCGATCCAGAGAAGATGGATATTATTTATAACGAGTTATTCGAAAAAAAGTTTGGGGAAAAACCTACAGGTGCTATATACCTCATTAAAGAACAGACCAAAAAACATCTAAAAGAACTTTTGACTAATTATTACATTCCCCTATCTGAGTTAATACCTCTTAAGATTCTTGAATGTGAACATGATATCACAGTAAAAGTACACTCATATAACTTAAAGGGGAGAATAGATAGCATCGAAGAAAGAGGCTCTAAGAAAGTTATCATCGACTATAAGATATCAGCTAATAGGGATTACTACAAAATTGATTTTAAAAATTTGAAACCTACAGATCGAGATTCCTGGCAAGAAGCTATAAAAAGTCTCCAGTTGCCCTTTTACATTCTACTATATTCACATTCAAATAAATGTGAACCAACAGATTTGGATGCTATCTTTCTTCTATTAGGGAAGAATATAATAGATAAAGAGATAGAATTAACTTTTTTTGGAGAGGTTAACAACTCAAAAGAAAAATATAAGATTTTAGAAGAAATAATATTTAAAATTATAAGAGAGATCAATGATTTTAGTCTCCCCTTTAAACCACCTAAAAATTTAGAAAAGAATTGTAAATATTGTGATTACAAAAGTATCTGTGGAGTTTAATGATCCTTTAATATTTTGGATTGGTGGGTGCTCTAAAAACTTGAAGCCCTCTTATCATATTAATATAGTATTAATATAGTTAATAACAATTAGAGGGCTTTCACTAATTTTTTACTTCTTTAATTTCACTACATTGATAGCCTTTGGACCTTTTTGGCTTTTTTCAATATCAAAGCTCACTCTATCGCCTTCAGCAAGGGATTTGAAGCCGTTGCCAACAATAGAAGAGTAGTGGACAAAAACATCGTCACCTTGCTCGCTTGTAATAAAGCCAAAACCCTTAGTCTCGTTGAACCATTTGACTTTACCGTTAGCCATTGTGTACCTCCTTCTCATTGGATTGAAAATTCAGAAGTACGCAAGACTAAAAAAACCACAAAGACAAAAGTCTTTGTGGCTTGATATTAGCGTGACAAAAACTTCCGAACTTCTCTATCATTTTAACACACTCTTTAGTTTTTGTGCAAACTTTTTAAAACAACTCAAAGTTTATATAATGTATAATATATAAAAAATTCATCTCAAAATAATTTTATAATTAATTTTAATTTAAATTGATTTTTAGTCTATGAAAAATTCCAAATATAAACTTACTGAGAAGGTTAAAGCAGCTGGTTGAGCTGGCAAAACAGGTCCGTCGGATCTTGAACAGATACTTTCAGGCTTAATTTTAAGGGAAGAGTCCCAACAACAGAGACCTAATAAAGCAGAAATTCTTGTAGGTCCAGGAGATGATGCTGGCGTCTTTTTATTTAATGACACTGCTATTGTAGAAACTGTTGATATCATAACACCTTTAGTTAACGAACCATACATTTTTGGTTCAATAAGCGCCTGTAATTCATTAAGTGATGTATATGCCATGGGCGGTAAGCCTCTATCCTGTCTTGCAATAGTAGGTTATCCATCCTGTGATTATGAGCCTTCTCTTTTGAGAGAAATTATAAAGGGAGCTCAGAACATTATTAAAAAAGCTAAAGCCTTTTTAATTGGAGGACATACTTTTGAAGACAGCGAACTTAAATTTGGCCTTTCTGTTACTGGTTTTGCAGATAAAGATAGGATTTTAAGGGCAAAGGGAGCCAGAAGCGGGGATATAGTAATTCTTACTAAACCTATCGGAACAGGCGTTCTTACAACAGCTTTGAAAGGTGGCAAAATTAGTGATGATGATCTGGAAGAGGCTATTGACTGGATGTTAACACTAAATGATTTACCTTCTTCTCTTGCAGTCGAGGCAAATGCTACTGCTTGCACTGATGTTACCGGTTTCGGTCTATTGGGTCATGCAGTTAACATGGTAAAGGATTCTAAAATCGATTTTTTAATAGAAAAAGATAAAGTCCCTGTCCTTAATAATGTTTTAAAACTAATAGATTATGGAATGGTGCCTGAGGGCGCCTATAGAAACTTAAAATTTTTCAAAGATTGGATTGATTTTTCCTCTGCTATTAGCGAAGAGGAGAAATTGCTCCTTTCAGATCCACAAACCTCTGGAGGCTTACTCATTACTTTACAAGAAGATAAATTAGAGGTCTTTAAAAGGAGGGGAATATTTTTTTGTGTAATTGGGAGAGTAATAGAAGGAACGGGAAAGATTTTTTTTAAATAAACTCCTTGATAGACGAAAATTTTTTTAAGATCTAAAGATGTTTATTCTTTAAGAAGCCTTTCATAAGTGTAAGATTTAATAAATGAGAGGAATTCTGCCACAGAGTGAGAAATAATCGCATTTTTATTCATTACCAAATAGAACTGTCTCGTTATTCTACCTTCTTTTAGTCCAACTGCAACAAGATTACCACATTTTACCTCTTTTCTGACAACCCATTTTGATAAAATCGAGACACCTAAGCCATTTTCAATAGCTTCTTTTATAGATTCAGTACTTCCTAAGGTTAGAGCTATATTTAAGTCTTTAATTTTCAGACCACGAGAGGAAAGGTATTTTTCAGTGATCTGTCTTGTACCTGAGCCCTCTTCCCTAAAAATAAAAGGCTCTTTTGTCAATTCTGTAAGGGAAATAATCTTTTTTTTCGCCCAAGGGTGAGTAGGTGACACTATAACAAAGAGTTCATCTTCTATCAGAGGTTCAAGAGTTACTTTATATTTAGACATCTCACCTTCTACAAGACCAAACTCGATGGCTCCTGTATTAAGTAATTCCATTATCTTTTTAGTGTTCTCTATAAATACAGTTATTTTCATTTTTGGATATTGTTTTTTAAGGTCAAGTATAACACTTGGCAGAACGTAATTCCCTATAGTTGTGCCAGCACCAATTATAACACTGCCCTTTGTATGCCCAGTGATTTTACCTATCTCTTTTTCTGCAGCTGAATAAAGAGCAAGTATATATTTTGCATATTTATATAAGACCTCACCAGCAGGGGAAAGAGTAATTGTATTACTTGTTCTGTCAAATAATTTCGTCTCAAAATACTCTTCCAGTGTCTGGATTTGTAAACTTACAGCTGGTTGAGTTAAATGGACTATTTCTGAAGTTTTAGAGAAGCTTTTTGTCTCAGCAACAGTACAAAAGACCTTTAGCTTATGATCCTCTAAACCCATGCCTTAATGATAACATAAAAATTATTTATAAGTCATCTGTTATCTGAATGCGTAAATGTTAATTCTTTGTGTAAAAATTTGAAATTTATAAGGAGACTGTATCCTCGGGACTTGTCAAGAAAATTGTGTCTACTCCGCAAATCTACTATTAATTCATCGTGAACCCCAACCTTTACCTTAAAAAGTTTAAGAATTTTTTGGAATCCCCCTATTTTCGTCTCCCTTGAATGATATCTTCATCCAGCAAATGCTACAGTATTTTATTTAGATTTTGATGAGGCAATTCGGAATCAGCGTTATAATCATGAAGTGTGTTATAATTTATTAATGTTTGACTTAGGTTTGCAAGAGCTCATTGTGATCTTTATAGTTGCCCTACTAATCTTTGGACCTAAAAAACTTCCTGAACTTGCTTTATCGTTAGGAAAGGCTTTGAGACATCTTCGGCAATCTATGGCGAATGTGAAAGAGCAAATCGACTCTGAATTCCAAGAACTCAAACCCACTATCTCTTTTAAAAACGATGTTTACAAAAATACCAACCTCTCTATGAATGGACTCAAAGATTCCGAGAGAAAAGGGGATAGAGAAGCTCATAATAGTGGAAAAACATTGTCCAATCAAAAACCTCAGGATATTTCTTCTGAAGTCTCAGAGACAAGAAATAACACTTCAAAAAGGCAATTGGTAGATGGAAGATGAGAAACTCCCCATTACTGAGCATCTGGGAGAACTAAGAAAAAGAATTATTATTTCTTTAATTGCCTTTTTGGTTGCCTTCATAGTTTCTTTTAGTTTCGCTAAGGATATCTTTACTCTTATAATTTTTCCACTTAAATATAATCTTGTTTTATCCTTCGATAACCCCTATCTTAAAGTTATACCTCATGATAAACTTGAAGGCACTAAACTTGTGTTCTTAGCGCCTGCAGAAGCACTATGGATGAGCATAAAGATCTCTATCGTTTCAGGTATAATTCTATCTCTTCCTATTCTTCTCTTGCAGATATGGCGATTTGTATCACCAGGATTATTAGAGCATGAAAAAAAATATCTTTTACCTTTTGTTGTCTCTGCTACTTTCCTATTTTTAATAGGAGTACTTTTCTGTTTCTTTGTGGTATTGCCCTATGCCATTAGCTTTCTCCTTGCTTATAGAATAAGTGACGTTTTGATGCCCATGTTGTCAGTGGGATTGTATGTTGATTTTTGTTTAAAATTCATAATCGCTTTTGGCTTGATCTTTGAACTACCTTTAGTAATAATTTTTCTTACAAAATTAGGAATAGTTACACCAGAATTTCTTGCAAAAAACAGAAAATATGCTATATTAATAGCATTCATTTTAGCAGCAATTTTGACACCAACACCAGATGCTTTTAATCAGAGCTTAATGGCTTTACCCATTATTATTCTTTATGAGATAGGGGTTGGGCTCTCAAAAATATTTAGAAGAAAAGAGGAAACCTCTAATTAATATGAAAGAACAGGGGATAAAGAACCTTAAGACTATTGTAAATGATATCTCAGAAGGATTCATTACCGTCAATCCACTTTTTCTAAAGCAATTTGATAAGGTAGGACTCAAAAACCTTCTAAAAACAATTAATCAAAAACAGATTGAAGTAAGAAGCGAACCCTTTCCATACAATGAGATCCAAAAGATAAGACATAGGAACATGAGATT
>FMJZ01007684.1_pt1 | contig 15492 bp, 16 predicted proteins | sample 1987881 | NCBI WGS metagenome assembly FMJZ01 (sample SAMEA4378227, study PRJEB15110) | soil metagenome | biome: soil; feature: Field; material: Soil | place: India | collected 2015-03-11 | depth 0 m | reverse complement strand
TTTTTTTTATTTTTAGTTTTAAAATAATTAAAAAATTTAAAATTTTATGGTGTTTAGGATGAGAAAATATTTATGAAATTCAAAAATTCAAGTAAGTACTATGGGATTTGGGTTTTGGCCTATTGGAAGTGAATGGAAAGTAGAAGGTGGGAAGTATATAAGATTTGGAAAGATTTTCAATAAGGAGGCAATAAATTGTAATTAAAAAATTCCATCTGTTTTTGATGATATTTTTAAAAGACTTTGGAAAAGATAAAAAGGATATAAGTTATAATAATTAAAAAAAGGGGTGAAAAATTTGGAATGTAAAATTCTTATAGGAGGAGAGGCAGGTCAGGGAATTCAAAGCATATCTTATATCCTATCTAAGTACTTTTATCGGGTTGGATATTATGTCTATACTGTTGAGGATTATCAATCAAGAATTAGAGGTGGGCATAATTTTAGTTTAATAAGAGTATCAGAAAAACCTATATTGGGAATAGATGACCCCTATATAGACATATTGATAGCATTAAACAATGAAACTATAGAACTTCATAGAAGGGAAGTAAAAGAAGACGGATACATTATATGTGATGAAGAAATAAAAACAGACTTTTACTATAATATTTTTAAGGTACCGTTAAGAAAAATAGCTTTAGAGGTAGCAAAAACCAAAATAGTAGAGAATACTGTAGTTTGTGGAATTCTACTAGGGCTTACTAATGGAGATGAGGAAGAGATGGGAAGAATTATATCTCATTATTTTAAGCCAGAGGATGTGGATAAAAATATAAAAGCAATGAAGGCAGGATATTCCTTTGGGATAAGTTCAGGCAAAAAATGTAAAGATTTTCCTAAGAGAGATAAGAAGACTAAAGTTTTTTTAAGTGGAGGGGAGGCTATAGGATTTGGGGCTATTTTTTCAGGATGTAAGTTTCTTGCTTCTTATCCTATGACTCCAGGAACCTCTGTTATGAATTTTTTAGCAGAACATGAATTAGAGTATGACATAGTAGTGGAGCAAGCTGAAGATGAAATAGCTGCTGTAAATATGGCAATAGGAGGCTTTTTTGCAGGAGCAAGATCTATGGTGACCACCTCTGGTGGAGGTTTTGCTCTTATGGTTGAAGGATTAAGTCTTGCAGGGATGACAGAGACTCCTTTAGTTATTCACATAGGACAACGTCCTGGTCCTGCCACAGGACTTCCTACAAGAACGGAACAAGGAGATCTAAATTTCGTCATACATGCTGGACATGGTGAGTTTCCCAGATATGTTACTGCACCAAGAGATCAAAGGGATGCTTTTTACAAGACTATAAGAGCCTTTGAGCTTTCCGAGAAATATCAAATTCCGGCAATTATATTATCAGATCAATATCTTGTTGACTCTAAAGCGGTTATAGATGAGTTATCTCCTTATTTTGGGATAAAGTCCTATAGGATTAAAGGCGACAAGAATTACCTTAGACATAAAATAACACAAGATGGAATCTCTCCCTTTGCTATTCCTGGAGAATCCGAGGGTTTAGTTATTACTGATAGTGATGAACATGATGAAGAAGGACATTTGACTGAAAATTTAGAGATAAGAGAAAAAATGGTTGAGAAGAGAATGAAAAAATTAATCCTTTTATCTCAAGAGATGGAAGAACCTGTTTATTATGGAGTTGACGATGCCGAGGTTGTTCTTATAGGGTGGGGTTCTACTTATGGTGTTATCAAGGAAGCTGTTGAAAACTTGGTTCATGAGAGATATAAAATTGGACATCTGCATTTTTCAGATGTTTATCCTTTACCTACCAAGAGTTTACAAAATTTCAAAAAGAAAAAACTTTACACCATAGAGCAAAATTATCAAGGACAATTGGCAAGTTTAATAAGAAAGGAAACTTCTATTAACGTGGATAAATTTATAACTAAATTTGATGGGAGACCATTTTATGTTGATAGTATAATCAAGGAGGTAAAAGAGAAATGGGATAAACTTAGAGGAGTTTAATAATAATCAAATTCCTGCTTGGTGTCCTGGTTGTGGAAATTGGTCTATTTTAAATTGTATAAAAAGGGCACTTGCAGAGTTAGATATACCTCCTCATAAAGTACTAATGGTATCTGGAATTGGTCAGGCTGCTAAAGCTCCTCATTACTTCAAATGCAACCTTTTTAATGGCCTTCATGGGAGAGATATTCCTGTTGCAGTAGGAGCTAAGATAGCAAATAAAGATCTTGTTGTAATCTGTGAATCAGGAGATGGAAATACCTATGGGGAGGGTGGAAATCATCTCATTCATAATGCAAGAAGAAATGTAAATATAAAGGTCTTTGTGCATAATAATCAGATTTATGGTTTGACTAAAGGACAAGCTTCTCCTACAAGCGATGTGGGTATGAAAACTAAGTTGAACCCCTTGGGAGTAATCTATCCTCCTATAAATCCATCGGCTCTCGCAATAGCAAGTGGGGCTTCTTTTGTAGCTCGCTCCTTTTCAGGAGATCCAGATCATCTTGTGGAAATGATGAAACTCGCTATACTACACAAGGGATTTGCCCTTCTTGATATTTTACAACCCTGTGTAACCTTTAATAAGATGAATACCTTTGGGTGGTATTCTGAGAGAATTTATAAACTTCCTAGGGATTATGATCCATGGGACATTAATAGGGCTTTTGAAAAGTCTTTAGAGTGGGGAGATAAAATTCCTATTGGGGTTATTTATAAAAAAGAAAGAAAGACTTTTGAAGAATCATTACCTCAACTTGAGGGAATCCCATTATATAAAAAGGTAAAAGATTCTAAAGAGATATTTGATAAAATAATAAAAGAGTTTATATAGGGGATCATAGAAAATTGGTGAATATAATAAATTTCTCTTTTTAAAATTCTACTTGCAAAAATTTTTCATTTATGTTATTCTTCTTAATAAGAATAATTATAATTTTGAATTGGGAGGTGTAATTATGGAAAATTTAGAAAGAAAAGGATTACCACTACTTGGAGAGCCTTTTCCTAAAATGGAGGTTTTAACAACTCATGGAGTGAAAAAACTACCTGATGACTATAAGGGAAAATGGTTTGTACTTTTTAGTCATCCTGCAGACTATACTCCTGTATGTACCACAGAATTTGTGGCTTTTCAGAAAAGATATGAAAAATTTAAGGCACTAAATACAGAACTAATTGGTCTCAGTATTGACCAGGTATTTAGCCACATTAAATGGGTTGAATGGATAAAGGAAAAATTAGGAGTTGAGATCGAATTTCCGATTATAGCTGACGACTTGGGAAGAGTATCTGAAAAAATTGGCTTAATTCATCCTGGAAAGGGGACAAATACTGTAAGAGCAGTATTTGTAGTAGATGATAAGGGAATAATTAGATTGATACTTTACTATCCCCAAGAAGTGGGAAGAAATATGGATGAGATATTGAGAGCATTGGAAGCACTACAAATCTCTGATAAATATGGTGTAGCTCTTCCTGCTCATTGGCCAGATAGTGAGGTGGTAGGAAAAGATCATGTAATTATGCCACCTGCAAAGGATGTTAATACTGCTAAGGCAAGACTTGAATCTGCAAAGAAAGGCGAGATTGAGTGCTTTGATTGGTGGCTCTGCCATAAAAAGTTAGAGATAAATTAGAAGTTTTTTTCTTCACGGGGGTAAGGCACATCTTACCCCTGTATTCATTTTTAATGAAATTTAATTTAAAATAATTCTTATGTTGAGATATTTTTCTTTTTTAATTGCTTGGATATTAGGCTTTATTTTTTATAAGAGGTTAAATTTCCTTAAAAAACTAAAAAATTCTAACAATTTTTATAGAGTTTCCATAATAATTCCTGCTAGGAATGAAGAAAATAATATAGGGAAGCTTCTTTCCCATCTTCAAAATCAAACTTATAAACCCTATGAGATCATAGTAGTAGACGACAATTCGAAGGATAAAACAAGTGAGGTGGCAAGAAGTTATGGAATTAAAATAATAAGGTTGGAGGAAGATCCTCCCGAGGGATGGACAGGTAAGAATTGGGCATTATGGAATGGATATTTAAAATCCACGGGGGAATTGTTGTTATTTTTAGATGCAGATGTAGAACCTAAGGAAGATTTTATAGAGGTGATGATTTCAAATTATGATTTATACAAAGGATTAATATCCTGTTGGCCCTACCAGAGATTTGAAAAATTTTATGAACATTTGAATTTTGCTTTCAACTTAGCTTCGATTTTTTCTATGTTCGTGTTAAGCAGAAAAGAGGGTGCCTTTGGTCCATGTTTTCTCATTTCTCGAGGTGACTATGAGATGGTAGGGGGACACAAGGAAGTAAAGGGTAAAATTGTTGAAGATTTAGCCTTAGCTAAAAGATGTATAGAAAAGGGTATTTCTGTAAATAATTTTCTTGGTAAGGATTATCTAAAATTTAGGATGTATAATGGATTTTTAGATTTATTTAGAGGTTTTACTAAAAATATGGCAAAGGGTGCTTTTTCTATAAATTTTTTAAATTTTTTGTTAATTTTTTTTTATTTTTATGGGATATATGGAGGTATTTTTTACTTTAGAGAAACCCTCTTAAATGTTTTTTATATTTTATTTGTCATTCAGTTTTATATAATTTCTAGAGATTTGGGAGATTACAAACTTTATGATGCTCTTTTATATCCAACTCATTTTATTTTCTTTTTATTTTTATTTTTGTATTCAATTTTTAGATCCTTTTTCGTGAGAACTGTTATTTGGAAGGAGAGAAAAATTCATGTGGATTAATATATTGGCTATAGTTTTACAGTTTGTATCTGGATCTATCATGTATTCATATATTATTGCAAAACTGCTAAATATAGATCTTTCAAAAGTTAGAGATGGAAATCCTGGAGCTTCAAATCTTTGGAGAATTGCTGGATGGAGATGGGGAGTTTTAGCTTTAGTCCTGGATTATCTTAAGGGAGTAATTCCCATATCTATTTTTATAAATCTTGGAATTGTGGAGGATAAGTATATAATTACTCTTGCTGTTTTAGCAGGAGTTTTAGGTCATTCTTTCTCTCCTATGCTTAAATTTAAAGGAGGAAAAGCTGTTGCGGTTTCTTTTGGGGCATGGTCAGTCCTTACAAAATGGGAGGCTCCTACACTTTTAGGATCTGTTTTTACTTTATTCACTATAATTAAACCAAAGAATACAACAGTAGGAGAAGATGCCTTTCGAGTATTTATTGGATATTTAGTGCTTCTTTTTTATGTTATTTTTAAAGCATATAGAGGAGAGACACATCTTCTTTTCTTTTATTTAGGAAATTTTCTTATAATTTTTTATAAACATAAAAAAGATTTGATAGAATTTTTTAAAAACATCAAATTTATTTCCAATATTCTTTAGTAGATCTTCTATATTAGATTTATTTTTCATAAGCGCTAATATCGTATCCTTTATATTCAAGTACGTATTCAGATTTTGGAAGATAAAAAAGATTAAACTCTGCTAAGAGATCTACAGAATCCCCAATATATATAGGAGAATTATTTCCCCTTCCACATAATATTGTGTTTCCTATAATAAGTTTAATGGGAATGTCAACTCCATATTGAACATACATAGGATAATTTTTACATAAAAAGTCATCTACAGCCACATTTTGTTACTAAAAGGAAAGGTCTTCCAAAGGAATTATGTGGGGCTTGCCTTTAGGAATAACATTATATCATCATTTTTAGAGTTTAAACTAAAAAATAATTATATTATTGAAATCATCCTCTATAAACTGTTATAATTTTACAAAACTTTTAGGAGGATATTTTTTGTGAGACAAAGTTTTGTAGAGGATCTTAAAAGATTAGAAAGAGATCTTCAGGAGATGGGGAAGGTAGTAAGGGATATGCTATGTAGTAGTATAAAAGCTCTTTTGGAGAGAGATGAAAAATTAGCTAAAGAAGTTATTGATATGGATGATATAGTGGATAGATATAATTGGGATATCGAAGATCGATGCTTAAAATTGCTTGCTCTTCAACAGCCAATGGCCCATGATTTAAGAGTAATAGCTTCTGCAATGAAGATAATAAATGATATTGAAAGGATGGGGGATTATTGCGTAGATATTGCAAAGTTTTCTATAGATCTCATAAAAAGCTCTGCTCTTTTTATTAATCCTGAGCTTATTCAAATGTTTAAACTAGTAGAAAAAATAATAAATGGTTCTTTAGAAGCCTTCATCAATAGGGATGTAGAGTTTATTTTAAAAGTTGTGGAAGAGGATGAAGAAATAGATCATTCTTATCGTAGAATATATGATGAAATTGTTGAAGATATTGAAAATGTTCCCCAGACTGCTCCTCAGGGAATAAAACTTCTAATGATAGCAAGATATTTGGAAAGGATTGCTGATCATGTAACTAATGTCGCAGAAAGAATTTATTATATGGAAACGGGAGAATTAAAGGAACTTCATAACTAATTATCCAAATCTTCCAGTAATATAATCTCCTGTGAGTTTCTTTTTAGGCTTGGTAAAAACTTCAGAAGTTTTTCCAACTTCAATAACTTCTCCCAGATACATGAAAACAATCTCATCAGAAATTCTTGCTGCTTGTTGCATATTATGAGTTACTATTATTATGGTAACATAATCTTTTAGGGTTTTTATGGTATCTTCAATTACATATGTGGAGATAGGATCTAAGGCAGAGGTTGGCTCATCCATTAATAAAATTTCTGGTTCCACAGCTAAAGCTCTTGCAATACATACTCTTTGTTGTTGACCTCCAGATAATTCTGATGGCTGATATTTTAATCTATTTTTTATTTCATCCCATATGCCTGCAAGTCTTAAGCTTTTTTCTACAATATTGTCTGATTCTTCTTTTGAAATTTTTCTTTTGTTCAAAATATATCCTGAGATTACATTTTTGTATACATCCATGTTGTAGAAGAGATTAGGTCTTTGAAATACCATTCCAATTCTTCTTCTGATTAAAACAGGATCTATATTGTTATCATAAATATTCAAATCTTCTAAAAATATTTTTCCCTCAATTCTTGCTCCGGGCGTTAATTCATGGAGTCTATTGAAACACCTAAGTAAGGTGGTTTTTCCACATCCTGATGGCCCAATAATTGCGGTTAATGTGTTTTTCTTTATGGATATATTTATATTCTTTAAAACCTGATCAGCGCCAAACCAGGCGTTTAGATTTTCTGTTCTTAATTTTTCTAAATTTTTTTCTTCTTCAAGAATATGTTTTTCTTCTCGCATAATATCTAGCTAATATATTTAATAATAACACAATTATAGCTAAAAGAAAAGAGGATGCCCAAGCAATATTTTTCCACTCTTTATAGGGAGATGTTGCATAATTATATATGGTTACAGTTAAGCTGGCAATGGGTTGATCTAATCTAAGACTCCAAAAGGAACTATTAAGGGAGGTAAATAAAAGAGGGGCAGTTTCTCCCATAATTCTCGCAAAGGCAGACATAATTCCTGTAACTATTCCACTACTTCCCGAAGGAAGAACCACCTTAATAATAGCCCTCCATTTTGGAGCTCCTAAGGCATAGCTCGCTTCTCTTACAGAATTTGGGACCATTTTTAGAGATTCCTCAGTGGCCTTTGTAATAATAGGAATCATAATAATACTTAAGGCTATTCCACCCGCCAATGCAGAAAATCTCTTCATTGGAATTACTATTAATATATATACAAAAACTCCAATTATGATTGTTGGAATTCCACTTGATACTTCACATATAAATCTTGTCCACCATGCCAGTCTATTATTTCCATATTCTACAATATAAACTCCTGATAAAACCCCAATGGGAATCCCAATAATTCCTGCAATTATTGCCAATAAAAGTGTTCCTACTATTGCGTTAGCAACACCTCCTCCTGGAATTCCTGGCGGTTTTGGGAGTTCTAGAAATAAGTTTAGGTTAAGATAAGATAATCCCTTTATAAATAAATCCCCCAAGATCCAAAAAAGAAAGGAAGCTCCTAAGATAAAGGAGAAAACACATAAACTCAACATTATTTCAGAATATATTTTTCTTCTCTTATAATTCATCTCTTTTCCATCCTTTTTATAATAAAATATCGGGTTAAGGCAATGGTAAAGAAAGTTATGAAGAAAAGAATTAGCGCTAATTCTACAAGGGAAGATAAATGTAATTTCCCCACGGCTTCTGTAAACTCGTTAGCAATGGTGCTTGAAATGGTATATCCAGGACTAAAAAGAGATAAGGAGATTTTAGGAGAATTTCCAACAACCATTGTTACCGCCATAGTTTCTCCTAAAGCTCTTCCTAACCCTAAGATTCCTCCTGCAAGGATTCCTGATTTTGCATTTCCTAATACTACTTTCCATATCATTTCCCATTGGGTCATCCCAAGGGCTAAAGCGCCTTCTCTTTGTTCCTTAGGAACTGCAGCAATGATCTCCCTTGATATTGAAGATATGGTTGGAATAATCATAATAGCCAATACAATACCCGCTGTTAAGAATCCTACTCCCATGGAATAACCTTGAAAAAAGGGAAGAAAGCCAAGATATTTGTTTAAAAGGGGACCAATTTTAAGTTGTATTATTGGGGCTAAAGTAAAAAGTCCCCACATACCATATATTATACTGGGAATTGCTCCTAAAAGCTCAATTATAAAAGATAAGGGTTGTTTTAAATAATAGGGACAAATTTCCGAAATGAATATGGCAATACCAATACTTATGGGGAATCCTAAAATAAGGGCAATAAGAGATGTTACTATAGTTCCGTATATGGATGGTAAGGCACTAAAGTACTCTGCTACTGGGTCCCAAGTGGTCTCTATTAAAAATCTCCAACCAAATCTAATAATGCTTGGGATACTGGCAATTAATAGTTCACAGAATATAGCTCCCACCATCAAGATAATTAGAAGGCTAGATAAAAGAGTCAAATTTTTAAATATCTTTTCACCTATATTTTTTCTCATCATTTAATAAATTTTCCTCATATTTTTAAATATTCTTTCTTTACCTTATTAGAATAACTTTCTCTTTTTAATACGTCAACTATATAAATAAAAATCTTTGGAGATCTTGTAGAAATTTGAAAAAAGTTTTATTTATGGTCTCTTTGCCATATTTCCCTTCAGTTTAAATTTTAAGACCTATGATATAATTCTATTGTAGTTTTCTAAAGGTGATTTAATATGAAGGATAGAATAAAAGCAAGATTAAGGGAACATAAAAGGGTTATAGAGCTTGTAGAAGAAAAGCTTATAGAGGAGATAGAAAAATCTGCAAGAGCTATTATTTCTGCTTATGAAAATAATAGGAAGGTTATCCTTTTGGGAAATGGTGGAAGTGCAGCGGATGCACAACATATTGCAGGGGAGTTAGTGGGAAAATTTTTGAAGGAAAGGAAATCTCTTCCTGCTATTGCTCTAACCACTAATTCATCAATTATTACTGCAATATCTAATGATTATGGGTATGATATGGTCTTTGAGAGACAGATTGAATCTTTAGTTCAGGAGAAGGATGTAGTTATAGGAATAAGCACCTCTGGAAGTTCCCCAAATGTGATAAGAGCCTTGAAAAAATCTAAGGAATTAGGTGCTATAGTAATTTCTCTTTCTGGAAAAGATGGAGGGGAAATGGCAAAAATTTCTGATATTAATTTAACAATTCCCTTTCATATAACTCCTCATATTCAAGAAGCTCATATGACTATTGGCCATATTATATGTGATCTAGTTGAAGACTATTTATTCAATTCAAAAAAGAAAGCAGTCTTTCTTGATAGGGATGGAACTATAAATGAAGATAAGGGATATATATATAGAATAGAAGATTTAGTGATATTACCAAAAGTTGTTGAGGGATTAAGACTTCTTCAAAAGAATTTTTTATTGATTGTTGTAACAAATCAATCGGGCGTGGAGAGGGGATATTATACTGAGAAGGATGTAGAAAGATTTAATAATTATCTTCACTTAGCTTTGGCAAAGGATGGAGTATATATTGATGATTTTTATTATTGTCCCTATTTAGAAGGTGAATGTAGAAAGCCTAATATTGGGATGCTTATTCAAGCTCAAAGGGATTGGAATATTGATTTAAGTAAGTCTTACTTTATTGGTGATAAAGAATCAGATGTTTTAGCTGGAAAAAGAGCAGGATGTAAAACTATTCTAATTGGAAAGACCTTTTCTGAGGTTGTACCTGATTTTTATGCCAAAGATCTTTTGGAAGGTGCAGAGTGGATTCTTTTAATGGAGAGAAAAGATGAATAATAAACATCTTTTAAGAATTGTAGATGCTTGGAAGGGGAAGAGAGTAGGAATCTTAGGGGATATAATGTTAGATGAGTATATAATAGGAAAGGTATCAAGAATATCTCCCGAAGCACCAGTTCCCATAGTAGAGGTAGAAGAGGAGTATTCTCTTTTAGGTGGAGCAAGTAATGTAGCAAATAACATAAAGAGTCTTTTGGGAGAACCTATACTTTTTGGAGTAATTGGAAAAGACAGGGGAGGGGAAAATATAATTAATCTTCTTCGAGAAAAAGGGATTAATAGTAAACTTTATATGGATAAAAATAGATCCACAACTCGAAAAACAAGAGTTATTGCTTTAAATCAGCAGGTGGTAAGAATTGACAAAGAGGTAAAAGATTTTATATCTGAAGAAATAGAGGAAATAGTTTTTCAGAATATAGAAGAAGATATTAGAGAAATAGATATATTTATCCTATCAGATTATGCAAAGGGAGTATTAACCCCTAAGCTGACCTCTGAAGTTATAAATTTAGTGAAGAGTAGAGGAAAAAAGGTAATAGTAGATCCAAAGGGAAGAGATTACAGAAAATATAAAGGAGCAAGTATTATTACTCCAAATGAAAGGGAAGCACAAATTGCTATTAATATGGAAGAGAATTTTGACTTAATTACCTGTGCTAAAAAATTATGGGACATCACTGAGGGGGAGGGAGTTTTAATTACCCGAGGAGAGAAGGGAATGTTTCTCTTTGAACATAACTCTCAGATTTTTATCCCTACCCTCTCTTCTCAGGTAAGAGATGTTACTGGTGCTGGGGATACTGTAGTGGCAACCCTCTCTTTGGCATTGGCAGGGGGAGGAAACTTATTGGAGTCTGCTATTTTATCCAATTTTTCTGCTAGTATAACAGTAAAAAAATTAGGAACTGCTACAGTAAGCCCTGAGGAGCTTGTTTCAATAATTCCTGAAAGCTTAAACATTAGAGATGGATGGGTATTCTTTAAGAAAAATAAAGAATAAAGAAGAACTTAAGAAGATTGTAGAGAAATTGAAAAGAGAAGGAAAGATTATTGTTTTTACCAATGGATGTTTTGAGATTCTTCACCCTGGGCATATTGAGATTTTAGAAAGGGCAAAGGGTTCAGGAGATATTCTTATTGTAGGAATAAATAGTGATAACTCTGTAAAGAATATTAAGGGTGAGAAGAAAATAATTCTCAATGAAGAATCACGTTTAAGGATAATTTCCTCGTTAGAGATGGTGGATTATGTAATTCTTTTCGATGAAAATACCCCTGAAAATTTGATTGCAGAATTAAAACCGGATATTCATGTAAAGGGAGGAGACTATAAGATAGATAAACTTCCTGAAGCAAAGATTGTGGAAAGTTATGGTGGAAAGATCTATATTTTCCCTCTTCTTAAAGAATTTTCTACAACGAAAATTATCGAAAGAATATTAGAGTTATATAAATAATCTAATTTTTTCCCAGACTTTATCTACAGAGAGATTCCTCATACAATCTAAAGTATCACATACCTTTTTTCTTTTCTCCCAAAGACAAGGTTGGCAGGGAAGATCAGTTTTTACGACTTGAAAGATATTATTTTCAGGAACAAGTTCCTTTGGATTAGTGGGCCCAAATAGGGCAACTAAAGGTTTATTTAGAATAACTCCCAAATGTAATGGTGCAGAATCTAAGCAAACCATGACTTTGGAGAAATATATGAGAGAAAGAAATTCCTGAAGAGATTTTGGAGCTATAAATATTTCGTTGGAAAGTAGGTTTTTTAAAGAGTTCCCAAATTCTTCTTCGTCAGGTCCAATAGTTATTATAAAAGGAATATTTTCTCTTTTTAATTTAATACAGAGTTCCCTCCATTTTTCCTTTTCCCATCTTCTATCAATACCCCTTTTTATGCTCATCTTACTAATTCCAGGATGAATAAGAATAAAATCAAAGGGTTTTAATCCCAATTTATTTAACTCTTTTTCTAATACTTTATTCATTTCCTCAGAGGGGATAATTTTGGGAAGGGAAAACTCTTTCTCAATTCCAAGGCCTTTTACTAATCTATAGTGAACTTTCCCCATATATTCATCTCGTTTTAGTGATGCTTTATGGGTATATAGAAGGCTCAATGGATTTTCTCTATATCCTGCTCTTTCCTTCGCTCCTGTTAGATACATAAATATAGGAATAAAAGGTGATTTTCCAGAAGAAACAGAGATATCGTATTTTTCATTTCTTAATTTAGTTAATAGCTTGAAAGTTTCCAATAAGCTTAATCTGTTTTTTGGATTAAACTCCTCAACTTCGTATCCTGCTATTTTTAGAATTTCCTTTCCCCTTGATTCTGTTATAATTTTTACTTTTCCAAATTTTTCCTTTAGGGCTTGAGTTGCTGGCAAAAATAATACTTGATCCCCTAATCCTCCTAAGTTAAAGGCAAGAACCTTTTTTTCTTTTTTATCCTTATTTAAATTTAGAAGAAAAGAACAGGCAAGCCAAAATATTATTTGAGGGTATGGTCTATACCATATAGTATCTACAAGACCATGAAATAATGGTGCAATTATAGAAGATAAAGATGAGATACCAATTACCTTTTTTGTAAAATCCAAACTTGCAAAACTTGTGATAAAAGTTTTGATTAAAATATAGATCATTATCAAAAATATTATTAAGGAGAAGATACTTCCTTCTATAGCCAATTCCAAGAATAAGTTGTAAGAAGCAAGAGCGGTATATTTAGGCTCCATATAAAAGGCATATACTTGGCGAAAAACATCGTTTCCCAATCCAATTCCCGTTAAGAAGAAGTCTTTAGACATTTTAAAGGAACTTTTCCAGATCATAACTCTTGTAATATTGGAAGTATGTCCCCAAAGGGTAAACGTAGAAAAGATCCTTTTCCTAAGATAGTTTGATGATAATATTGTAGCCATCCCTAAAAGAGTGATGATTAAATATAAAACAATAAGTTTTTTCCTTATCTTTTTATCTCTTTGCCAAAAATATAAGGAAATTCCATAAAATAAAATTATAAGAGATGCTAAGAATCCTAAGTATGCTCCCCTGGAATAGGTCCAAATTATGGAAAGAGCCGAGATAAGTATTGTTAAAAATATAAAGGATTTAAAATAAGGATAAAAGAATAGCGCAGAGAAAAGAAAGGGAAAAACTGAAATTAAATATCCACCTAAAAGATTTGGATTTAAAAGGGTACCGTATACTCTTGTTACTCCCTCTGCAATTAATTCTGGATCTTCCCATCCTGCCAATGGTGGAACCTTGATAATCCACTGATATACACAATATATTGAAAGAATAAAAGTAGATAAAAGAAGAGAGAGAATAGCTTTTTTCTGTTTATATGTATCTTCAAAAATATCTCTAAATATAAAGAAAATTGAAAGATAGACTAAGAATTTTCCTAGTCCTTTTACAGCGGAGACAAAATAGGGAGAAAAACTTGTAGCATAAATGTTTATTCCTAAAAGAATAAAAAATAGAAGGGAAAACTTGTCTAAGTTTTTAAAAAACCTCCTTTCAGGGGATAACAAGGTGATTAATATCCATAAGATAAAGGCAATAAAAATTAAAATGGCAATTTTCCCAGTGGATAAAAAGGGAAGTAAAAATAGAAAAATGTATAAATAATGTTCTAAAATAAATTCTAACCAGGGAAATATTAAAGAGGAAGATACAATAGATTTAAAAAATTTTTTAATTTTTGCTTCAATATTATCTAAGATTTTAAATGTTAGACTTTCTTGCCAAAGGGACTCAAGAGTTTTCATTTTTCCTTCACCCTTATTGCAGATATAACTCCTGTAATATCTGCCTTATAACTTTCAATCGTAATTGGCATTCCCACTTTTACTTTTGTACCTAAAACTATGGAATCAGGAGTTACATATCCCTTTGCTGTAAAGGTAATAAGACAGTCCACATTAAATGGGTTGTTTATATCATCGATGGTTTTAAAGCCTCCCTTAAAGTCGGGAATTACACTCTTTTTCTCATATATTTTGATATTCTTTACTACTACCCAAGCAAAAGGTTGATTTTTAATTTTTATAAATGCCTTTTCTCCTGGAACTATAAAATTATAATCTAAAAGGGGTAAATTTCTTATTATAAAGTCTATTTCTATCTCCTTCTCTTCTCCTCTAATTTCTGCGATAGGTGTTTTCCCTGATCTGACTAAAAAAAATCCCACTATCGCTAAGATTATTATTGCAACTATAAATAAATCCAATATATTAATTCTTCTCATAACTATAGGCTCCTTTCTTTAATATATAAATTTTATTAACAAGTCTATCACTTCACCTAAACTTTGAGAAGATATTCTATTATAAGTATCTGTTCTTTGATGAAGATCTGGCATAGTTAAATCCTCCTTTGCTCTTGTTATAAATATTGCAGGTATTTCCAATTTTACAAAGCTATATTGATCCGATTGAGTTAAGAGATGATGTTCTCCTATTGGAATTAATTTTTTATTAATTTCTCTTAACTTTTTTAAATAATCTTCTGCTATGTAATTGTAGGCTAAGTAAATATATTCTCCTCTCCCTACACAGTCAAGATTAATATTTAATAGAGTTTTATCTAAAGGAAATAAAGGATTTTTGATATAATAATCTGACCCTTTCAAACCACACTCTTCTCCATTAAAAAAGGAAAATATCAAATTATATTTTGGTAAAATATTTCTTTCTCTTATTATCTTAATAATCTCCATCAATACACCTACACCAGAAGCGTTATCATTAGCACCAGGAAAAAAATTCTTATCAGGATCTTCTCCCACATGATCTATATGGGCACTTAAAATAATGTATTTATTTTCCTTTCCTGGAATTAATAAATGTAAATTTGAGGTATTTTTCTTTTCTAATCTATACTTTATCTTATACTTTAATTCAACCTTATGATCTCTCCTATAATATTTCTTAATATCTTCCCATGATTTCATCGATAAAAAAATAACAGGTATAGGATAGTTATTCAAAAATAAAGATTTCTGAAGGACAATATATTCCTTGGATTTATCAGTAATTAGAAAAAGGGCTAAGGAAGAATTCATATAAGCTAAATTAACCCTATAATCTATCCTATCTAAAAACTTATCCTTAGGGTTCTCATAACCCAATTGAGCTATACTTATTTTCCCATTGCTATCTTTATAATCATTAAAATTTAATCCATAACCAACAAAATTAATTTTTTCTA
>FMJZ01012705.1_pt1 | contig 15503 bp, 16 predicted proteins | sample 1987881 | NCBI WGS metagenome assembly FMJZ01 (sample SAMEA4378227, study PRJEB15110) | soil metagenome | biome: soil; feature: Field; material: Soil | place: India | collected 2015-03-11 | depth 0 m | reverse complement strand
GCCGGGCTAGGGGTACGAAGCCCGCTGCGCGGGCTGATGGCCCTTACCCGCAGCCCCTCTCCCACGAACGCGGGAGAGGGGAACACAGCACCGGGCTGTAAGGCATCAAACAGCGATCAACGGTTGCACTTGACCAAATATTCTACCCTCCTCTCAACCACACATGGCAAGCAGGCCCGCGGTGCAGGGCAGATCACCATTGGAGCAGCGGGATGAAGACCTGCAACGACGACGGCCCAGTTTCAAAAATCAAAATCGCCATACATAAACGCGAGGGTTATACACCCTCGCGTTACCAGATTGCACAATCGTGAGTCGATGAGGTGCCGGCGCTGGTGGCGCAAGTCGAGTTACACACCCTCGCGTTGCCCGACTGCACAATCAGAACCGGTTACATTCAGCTCGCCGCCCCCCGGATCGCATCAATCGCCTGCTGGATCGCCAACCCATCAGCAAACGTTGCCGCCGGCGCCATCGCTTCGCGCTGGCCGGCCAACGCTGCGCGCAAAGCGTAGCCAAGATAGACGGTGCCATGGGGAAATTCGCCGCTCAGCGCCGCCGGCAGCTCAACCGTGTGCGACGGGGTGACATCGTGGAACGTGTCATCGCTGCTGATGAACAATTTCCCGCCGCTGAAGCGCAGCGTACCAGCGCTGCCATAGACCGTCACCGAGAGCGGCTCATTCGTGCGCGCCACGACCGTCGCCGTCAAGGTTGCTGCAGCTCCATTCGCAAACCGCAGCGTCGCCGCGGTATAGTCATCGCTCGTCACCGGGTGCAGCACGCCGGCAGCGTCAGGCCGCTGCGCGATAAAGGTCTGCACCAACCCCTGCGCCTGCGTCACCTCAGCGGCTAGGATGAACCGCAACAGATCAATCTGGTGCGAGCCAATCGCCCCCAACACGCCACCGCCGGCAGCGCGATCGCTCCACCAATCCCACTGTCGCTGCGGATCGGCCCGGCTACTGGCAATGAATCGCACCTCAGCGGCGCGCACCTCGCCGATGTCGCCAGCAGCGACGCGCTCCCGCGCCGCCTGTACTGCCGGCAAGAAGCGCAGTTCGTGGTCGATCAGGGCCAGTTGGGCGGGGTGAGTCTGCGCCGCAGCCAGCATCGCCTCCGCCTCGGCTGCGTTCAACGCGGTTGGCTTCTCGCAGAGCACGTGCTTGCCGGCGGCCAATGCCGCTTCCGCCATTTCACGGTGCAAATAGGGCGGCGTGACAATGCTCACCACCTGCACCTCAGGCCGTTCCAACACCTCACGCCAACGGGCAGTCGCAAACGGAACTTCCAACTCTTGCGCGATCTGCGCTGTCTTGGCCGGATTGCTGCCGGCTAGCGCGGTCACTGCCAACCCGGCGGCGCGAAACGCGGGCGCCTGCACCCGCGCTCCCCAACCGGTGCCAATAATCCCGATCATGGTTTACTCCAATCCAGAAAGAGGCAGAGCGAGCAAAGGCACAGAGGATGATTAAACGCAAAGTGGTTGGGGAGGGTCACATAAGCGCGCTTTTGCCCAACCCAACAGATCTTTGCGGCTTTGCGTTAACAATCTTGGCGCCCTTTGCAAACGCAAAGGGGCAAAGCACGCAGAGGTCGCAAAGGTGTTGGATAGGGTCGTATGAGCGTGCTTTTGCCTGACCCACAACATCTTCGCGCTCTTTGCGTCTTTGCTCCCTTTGCGGCTCTAATACTTCGGCACTGACGGATCGACCTCGTCGGCCCAGCGGAGAATGCCTCCAACCAGATTCTTCACCTTGCGGAACCCCACGCTCTTGAGCAATTCAACCGCGCGGCCACTGCGCGCGCCACTGCGGCAGTAGACAACCATCTCGCGCGCCGAGTCGAGTTCGTTGATCCGTTCGGGCAACTGATCGATCGGGATCAGCTTGTCGGTGCCGGGGATCGAGGCAATCGCCACCTCATAAGGGTTACGGACATCGAGCAAGAAGGGGCGGTCGGGCCGCTCCAGCCATTCCGCCAGTTCGCGGGGCGTAATCTCAAATTGGTTCGACAACGTAGGCTCCTCTACAAGACCACAAAACTGCTCATAGTCGATCAGCTCAGTGATCGTTGGATGATCACCGCAGACCGGGCATGACGGGTTGCGGCGCAGCTTGAGCTCGCGGAAGCGCATCGCCAGCGCATCGTAGAGCAACAGACGGCCAATCAACGGCTCGCCGATGCCTGTGAGCAATTTTATCACTTCTGTGGCTTGAATGGTACCGATCACGCCGGGCAGCACCCCTAACACGCCACCCTCGGCGCAGCTCGGCACCAACCCCGGCGGCGGCGGTTCGGGGTAGAGGCAGCGGTAGCACGGCCCGCCATCCCGCGCCGAAAAGACTGTGGCTTGCCCTTCAAAGCGGAAGATGCTGCCGTAGACGTTCGGCTTGCCCAGCAGCACGCAGGCGTCGTTGGTCAGATAGCGCGTGGGGAAATTGTCGGTGCCGTCAACGATGACATCATACGGCTGCATCAGTTCCAGTGCGTTCTGCGAGGTGATCTGGGTTTCGTAGGTAGTGATTTCGATATACGGATTAAGATCCTGCAACCGGCGCTTGGCCGACTCGGTTTTGGCGACGCCAACCGTACTGGTGCCATGGATGATCTGGCGCTGCAGGTTCGAGGCGTCAACCACATCAAAATCAACCAACCCGATATGGCCGACCCCCGCCGCCGCCAGATAGAGCGCCAGCGGCGAACCCAACCCGCCGGCGCCAATCAGCAGCACGCTGCCCTGCTTGAGCCGGCGCTGCCCGGCCATACCCACTTCAGGCATAATCAGGTGGCGCGAATACCGGGCAATCTCTTCGTTCGAAAGAGTCACCTCGCTCATAGCCGTCCTCCACCGGCGATTGCCGGGATAATGCTGACTGTATCGCCATCGCGCAATAGGGTTGCTTCCCCGTCAAGATAGCGAATATCCTCATCGCCAACGTAAAGATTGACAAAGCTGCGCAGCCGGCCCTGATCGTCGAGCAGATGGCGACCTAACGCTGGGTAGAGTTCAACCAACCCGCGAATCAGGTTGCCGACATCACTGGCCTCAAGGCTGACGCTCGCATTGCCGCCGGAATACTGGCGCAGCGCCGTTGGGATCGTTACCGTTACCGCCATAGATGAAGCTCCTTTATCTTCAAACTCTGCCGAGTGCTATGACATTGCTTATTCAACCGGCGCGATCTGCACGTCCTCTGCAATAAAGCGCATCCCTTCATTCACCAACAGCCACGATGTCAGTTCAGCAGCCACGCCATTGCGAATTGCCTGAATCACAAACGAAAAGCCTGAACCACCAATTGCCTGCGCACCGATGCGATCGCGTTCTGACGGGATCGGATCGGCGTCAGGATGCGAGTGATAGCAGCCGATAATCTCGTAGCCGGCGGCGCGAGCAGCTCGTTCGGCGCGCAGATAATCGCGAGGGTCGAGATAGAACCGGTCGCGCCGCGAGGTAGGATCATCGGTTGGCGCTAGTTGCACTTGCCCGCTCCAGCGATTTTCGAGCGTCACCACCTGTAAAACCGTCTTCTGCTCGCCGTTGAGCGTTCCCACCAGCAAACCAACGCATTCGTCAGGATAGGTCGCTTCGGCATGGGCGACAATGGCCGCCACTGCCTTCGCCGGCAATATCAGGGTCATAACCACCTTGCTCGTGTTGTAGCCTGTATCCGATCAGTATGCGTATATCTTTACGCCGTCCCCGCTTATCACTGCGAGCCGCGCGGAGGGGCAGCGCGGTGCTCTGCCCTTGTGCGGCGAAGCAATCTCCTCCGCGCACAGGAAAACCGCTCAGCCAGTCCTTCCGCTGAAGCGGGAGATTGCTTCGGGTGCTTCGCGCCCTCGCAATGACAGGAGGGCTGCGCCCCCTCGCAATGTTGCACATCAAATCCCAGCCCCCTCCGCGAACCCCGGCTCTTCCCAAAACCGTTCGCTGAGATACCGATTGGCGCTATCGCACAGGATGGTTGCCACCACCCCTTGCCCCGCCTCACGGGCCACCCGCGCTGCTGCGACCACATTGGCCGCCGCCGAGATACCAACTAACAACCCGGCCCGCCGCGCCAGCCAGCGCGCCATTGCAAACGCCTCTTCGCTCCGCACTTCGAGAATGGCATCGGCTTGGTCGGGCCGGTAGATCGCTGGCACAAACTTGGTCGAAGCCATGTGCTTCACGCCTTCGAGGGCATGGTACGGGCTGTCAGGCTGCACGGCAATCATCCGGATCGCCGGATTGTATTCACGCAGACGGCGGCTCGTTCCCATAAAGGTGCCGCTCGTGCCTAATGCGGCCACAAAATGGGTGATGCGGCCATCGGTCTGTTGCCAGATCTCAGGCCCAGTTGTCTCGTAATGGGCTTGCGGGTTAGCCGGGTTGCTGTATTGGTCGGGGTAAAAGTAGCGATCAGGATGCTCGGCTACCAACGATCGAATCGCCGCAATCGCCGCATCCATGCCCTCCGCCGCATCAGTGAGGATCAGCTCGGCGCCGAGCGCGCGCAAAATCCGCCGCCGCTCAAGGCTGGCGTTGGCCGGCATCGCAAGCGTCACCCCGTACCCCAAGACGGCGCCAATCGTGGCATACGCAATGCCGGTATTGCCGCTCGTCGCATCGGCAATCCGCATCCCCGGACGCAACAAGCCACGTCGCTCACCATCCCGGATCATCCAGAGCGCGGGCCGATCTTTTACCGAACCGCCGAGGTTGTACCATTCCGCTTTGCCGTACAATTCGACTCCCGCCGGCAGATCAAGCGCGCGGTGCAACGGCAGTAACGGTGTATGGCCGATCAGATCAAGGAGTTCTGTCATAAGGTTGGCTCGCTCTCGCCTTCGCCGTTGGGGCAAGGTTATCTGTACCCAATCCGTCCGGCATTGGCCAGCACCGCGCTCGTTGCGGCATGCAGCAGTGTTACTGCCGCATGCCATCACGGGCCACCATTCCTTCACCTATCCGCCGGACGGTCAACGAGCCGGGCCGCCGCCTTAAGCGCTCTGAATACCAGCGCTGCGCAACGGGGCCGCGCTTGCATAATCTCAGCGCCGACAATGTTCAGCGCTGCCGCTTCATCGAGCGCCAGCAAATCGGCGATGGTCGCCCCTTGCAATTGTTCAATCACGATCGAGGCTGTCCCCATACTGACACTGCACCCTTGACCGGTAAATTGCAGCGCCTCAAGGTTACCGTCCGGCGTAGCGCGCAGATAGACGGTGAGCGTATCACTGCACTCAGGCACGCCAATGGTGTACGTTACCGCGTCGGCCAGCTCGCCGTAGTGGCGTGGCCGCCGGTAGTGGTCGAGCAAGCAATCAATGATGTCTAAGTTTGTCATAGGCGTCAACGAAGGCTTGTGTAACGGGAACGAATAAACGACTGGCTAGAACATTATAAAAGTATTTGTTCCGCCCTTTATCCATGCGTTTATTCGTTCCCCCGCTCGTTGACGACGCTAAATATTCTTTTCAATCGGCAGACCGACACTATTGCCCCACTCCGTCCAGCTCCCATCGTAGTTGCGCACCTGCGGATAGCCAAGCAAGTAGGTCAACACAAACCACGTATGGCTGCTGCGCTCACCGATCCGGCAGTAGGCGATCACCTCCTTGTCGGGGGTAATCCCTTGCGAGGCATACAGCTCGCGCAGCTCATCAGGACTCTTGAACGTGCTATCTTCGTTCACCGCCTTCGCCCACGGAATGTTGACCGCAGTCGGGATGTGGCCGCCGCGCAGCGTACCCTCTTGCGGGTAATCAGGCATGTGGGTGCGCTCGCCGGTATACTCCTGCGGACTACGCACATCGACCAGCGCCCCCTTGCGCTGGCGGACAAACTCCAGCACCTGATCGCGGAAGGCGCGGATGCGGGAGTCATCACGCGGCGGGGCAACGTAGTCGCCGGGTGGATACGACGGCACCTCGCGGGTAAGCGGGCGGCCTTCGGCGATCCACTTCGCCCGCCCGCCGTTCATAATCCGCACGTCGCGGTGGCCGAACAGCTTGAAGACCCAGAACGCATACGTCGCCCACCAATTATGCTTGTCGCCATAAAGCACGACGGTGGTGTCGTTGCTGATCCCTTTGGCGCGCATCAGCGCCGCAAACCGCTCAGAATCGAGATAGTCGCGCACCACCGGATCGTTCAGGTCTTGCACCCAGTCAATCTTGACCGCGCCGGGAATGTGGCCGGTCTCGTACAACAGCAAGTCCTCATCGCTTTCTACGATGCGGACGGTAGGATCGTGCAGGTGATCGGCAACCCACTGGGTTTCGACCAGCGCTTCAGGATGGGCATAACCGCTCATAGCAACCTCCGCTTAGCCAGCAGCAGCTTCTTGATACTGCCATTGTAGCGCGTTTCTTCCCATTAGTCAAGTTCTTACGCTGAAAACTCAACAAATATTCGGCCATCGCGTACTTCACTGCGATAGGTCGCCACCGGCATAAATGCCGGCAGCGTGCGCGGCTTGCCGGTACGCAGATCGAATAACGAACCGTGCATTGGGCACTCGACGCACAACTCGTCGAGATCAACATCGCCTTCGCTCAGCGAAGCTTCATCGTGCGAACAGCGGTCATCAATCGCGTAGACTTCACCTTCCGCCACCCGAAACACCGCAATCCGGCGGCCCGCAATCGTAAACGCGCGCCCGCCACCCACCGGCACCTCGTTGACATCGCACACGTCAATCATGATTTGCTCCTCGATATGTACGGGCAGAGCGGCGCTCTGCCCCTGCTCCGCCCAATAACAGAGCGCCCCCAATACATGGGAGCGCTCGTCTCTCTCACCCCTACGCCATGCTCTTAGCCGACCGACCCTTCCATCTCAAGCTGGATCAGGCGGTTCAACTCGACCGCATACTCCATTGGCAGCTCGCGGGTGAACGGCTCCATGAAACCGAGCACGATCATCGAGAGTGCGTCCGACTCGGAAATGCCACGGCTCATCAAGTAGAAGAGCTGCTCGGCGCCGATGCGGCCAACGGTGGCCTCGTGGGCCAGCGTGCAGCGATCCTCTTCGATCTCGATGTACGGGATCGTGTCCGAGGCCGACTTCTCATCGAGGATCAGCGCGTCGCAGTTGACGTTGATCTTGGCGCCATACGCCCCCGGCGCGACTTTAGCCAAACCGCGGTAGGTGGTCTTGCCACCGTCTTTGCTTACCGACTTGTTGGTGATGCGCGAAGTCGTTTCCGGCGCGAGATGCACCATCTTGGCGCCGGCGTCTTGGTGCTGACCGCGACCGGCATACGCCACCGAGAGCACCTCGCCACGCGCCTTTCGGCCCATCAGGTAGACCGACGGGTACTTCATGGTCAACTTCGAGCCGATATTGCCGTCCACCCACTCCATACTGGCCTCTTCGTAAGCCACTGCCCGCTTGGTGACGAGATTGAAGATATTGTTGGCCCAGTTCTGGATGGTGGTATAGCGGAACTTGCCGCCCTTCTTGACGATCACCTCGACCACCGCCGAGTGGAGCGAGTTGGTGCTGTAGATCGGCGCAGTACAACCCTCGATGTAGTGCGCTTCGGCCCCTTCGTCAATGATGATCAGCGTGCGCTCGAACTGGCCCATGCGCTCGGCGTTGATGCGGAAGTAGGCTTGCAGCGGAATATCGACCTTGACCCCCTTCGGCACATAGACGAACGAGCCGCCCGACCAGACTGCGGTGTTGAGCGCGGCGTACTTGTTATCAGCCGCCGGCACGATGGTACCGAAGTACTCCTTGAAGAACTCAGGGTACTCTTTCAGCGCGGTGTCGGTATCGAGAAAGATCACGCCTTGCTTAGCCCACTCTTCGCGCAGCGAGTGGTAGACGACTTCCGACTCATACTGCGCACCAACGCCGGCGAGAAACTTGCGCTCGGCTTCAGGAATGCCTAGCCGCTCAAAAGTATTCTTGATCTCCGGCGGCACCGCATCCCAGTCGGTCTGCGGACGCTCATTGGCGCGCACGAAGTAGTGAATGTCATCGTAATTCAGCTCGGCCAGCTCTTGGTTGGCCCACGTGCCCACCAGCGGCGTCGGCTTCTTGTTGAAAATCTCGAGCGCGCGCAGCCGCCGCCTCAACATCCACTCCGGCTCGCCCTTCATGCCGGAAAGTTCGCGCACAATGCGCTCGTTCAAGCCTTTGGGCGCTTTATAGACATAGCGCTCTTCCTGCCGGAAGCCATAGCGCGAGTAGTCAAACTGCAAATTGACTGCCTCAGAAACCACAGTCGCTCTCCTTTGCTAGTATGATCGACGCCACTTATATCTCTTCATCCTCTTGACCCACCCCGTACAGGCCGGCTTTGAGCGCCTTGAGCGAAAGCAATGCGCACTTGAGCCGGGTCGGATTGTGGGCCAGCGGTATCCCGATGATCTCGAGCAAATCATCCTTACTAAACTGCTTGGCCTCGGCGACCGGTTTCCCCTTGATCGCCTCGGTGAGCAGTGAGGCGCTGGCTTGGCTGATCGCGCAGCCGCGCCCGGTGAACCGCACATCAGTGATCACATCGTCAGTGATAGCCAACTCAAGCCGGATCTGATCTCCGCAGAGTGGATTACGCTCTTCCCGCACGACGGTTGGCGCCGGCAGATGGCCGAAATTACGCGGATGACGGGCATGTTCGAGAATTTGTTCGCGATAGATGTCATCCATAGCCATAGCTCGCTGTCGTTCAGGCAAAGATCTGGTGCGCCTTCCGTAGCGCCGCCGCGAGCCGGTCGATCTCTTCGGGCAAGTTGTAGAGATAGAAACTCGCTCGCGTCGTCGCCGGCACCCCCAACACCCGGTGCAACGGCTGAGTGCAGTGATGACCAGCCCGCACCGCCACCCCCTCTCGGTCGAGGATAGCGGCCACATCGTGCGGATGCACCCCTTCGAGCGAGAAGCTCACCGCCCCCCCCCGATCCGGCCCTGCCGGCGGCCCATAGACGGTCAGACCCGGCACCTCGGCCAACCGCTCTAGCGCATACGCGGTCAGCTCCTGCTCGTGGTGGTGGATCGCTGCCAACCCCACCTCGCGCAGGTAATCAGCCGCTTCACCGAGCGCAATCGCTTCACCAATCGCCGGCGTGCCCGCCTCAAAGCGGGCCGGCACTGCGGCAAAGGTACTGTGATCCAGTTCCACTAGATCGATCATCGAGCCGCCGCCGAGGAAGGGAGGCATCGCATTGAGCAGCTCGCGCCGCCCCCACAACACACCGACGCCAGTCGGGCCGCACATCTTATGCCCGCTGAAGGCGAGAAAATCGATCCCCAACGCCTGCACATCCACCGGCATGTGCGGCACACTCTGGGCCGCATCGAGCAACACCCGCGCGCCAACCGCCCGCGCCCGCGCCACAATCGGCTCAACCGGATTGATGGTACCAAAGACGTTCGATTGGTGGGTGAAGGCAACCAGCTTCACCCGCTCGTCGAGCAGGCGGTCGAGATCATCAAGCACCAAGCGGCCCTGACCATCAAACGGCAGATAGACCAACTCGGCGCCGGTGCGCTGGGCCAACAACTGCCACGGCACGATGTTGGAATGGTGTTCCATCATCGTCAGCAGAATGCGATCGCCGGCCTGAACGTTGGCGCTGCCCCACGAGTAGGCCACCAGATTAATCGCCTCGGTGGTGTTGCGCACAAAGATCACTTCACGCTGGCTCGGCGCGTTGATTAGGCGGGCCAACTTGCCGCGCGCGCGCTCGTAAGCAAAGGTCGCATCCTCGCTCAGACGATAGACACCGCGGTGAACGTTGGCATTGTAGCGCCGGTAATAATCTTCCAGCGCCTCAATCACGCGCCGCGGCTTTTGCGACGAGGCTGCGCTATCAAGAAACGCCAGCGGCTTGCCATGCACCTCCTGATGGAGGATCGGAAAATCCCGCCGCAGCGTAATCACGTCAAATTGTGACAGTGTCGCCATAGCTCCACCTTATCTGCACGTTGGCCAGCGACCGGACGCCAGACGCACTGGCGAGGCGCTTCCCTCGCCCATCGCACGGCGAACTACCTAACAACGAACCCAGTGTAACAGGCTTGTTCCGCAGCCTGCGTGCGGTTTGAGCCCACGAGCCAGCAGAGCGGCGCTCAGTTGGGGGTGCGGCAGTGAGCCTGCCGCACGCCACCCGATTGCAATCAGATCTTAGCCGCAATCTCAGCCATCAACTCCGCCCGCAGCTCTTCCAGTGGCACCGTTTCCAATGCTGGCTCGAAGAAGCCCATCACGATCATCCGCTGTGCTTCGGCGCGCGGAATGCCGCGGGTCTGCATATAGAAGAGCTGCTCTTGATCGATGTCGCCGCTGGTCGAGGCATGCCCGCCCTTCAGCACATCGTTCGTGCTAATCATCAAGCCGGGGATGCTATCATTGCGCGCCTTGGGGCTAAGATGCAGGGCATGCTCTTCCAGCCGGGTGCTGGTCGCCGCCGACTCGTGCTCGATCTTGATCATGCCGTCGAACACGCTATAGGCGGTATCGTTGACCACCGTCTTAAACTGCATAAAGCTTTCGCAGTTGTGGCCAACGTGGCGCATCCACGGCGCAATCACCAGATGCTGCGTATCGGCGGCGAAGGTCGCCCCCAGCCAATTAAGGCGCGAACCGTTGCCAACCAGTGTGGTTTCGGCTTCGATATGCTGCACCTGCCCGCCCAGTTGAATCGACGTCCACTCAATATTCGCATCGCGGGCAAGGATTGCACGCTGGCCAGCCAGATGGTAGACCCCGCTGCCCCAATGCTGGATGCTGACAAACCGCACGCTAGCGCCATCACCGACGAAGAGTTCGGTGATCGGGCCAGCGAATGACCCAGCACGTAGATCAAGCGAGGTAAACTCCTCGATCAAGGTCACACTGGCGTGCGGCTCAACGATCACCAGCGTGCGCGGGAAGATCGCTGTACCGTCGGCAGCGAGCGTATAGATCAAGCGCAGCGGCGCCTCAATCGTCACGCCCTTGGGCACATAGAGCAATGCGCCATCTTGCCAGAGCGCCGCCCGCAGCGCGCTAAATTTATGCTTCAACGGCTCAACCGCCGTATCCATATACTTCTGAATCAGCGCCTCGTGGGTGTGTAGCGCCGCCGCCAGCGTCGTAAAGACGACGCCTTGCGCCGCCAAGGCTGGATCCCACTGGATTGCGGTGGCATGCGCGCCGTCAGACGGGACAATCGTGGTCGGATCGAGCTTGCTCAGATCGGTGCGCCGCCACTCCGGCGGGTTCATCTGGGCAAACGCAGTCCACGCCTCGCGCCGCCGCTCGGTAAGCCATGCCGGTTCGCCGGCTGACTGCGAACGAGCCACGACCATCTCGGCGCTCATCTCATTCAGGGTTGGCAATGTCGTTGTCATGCGCATCTCCCTTACGCCGCACCGGTCAGCTCCTCGCGGAGCCAGTCGTAACCCTTCTCCTCCAGCTCAAGCGCCAATTCGGGGCCGCCTTCGCGCACGATGCGGCCATCCATCATCACCGACACGACATCGGGCTTGATGTAGTTAAGCAGGCGCTGGTAGTGAGTAATCACCAACACCCCCATATCGGGGCCGGCCAAGCGATTGACGCCATTGGCCACAATCCGCAACGCATCAATATCAAGCCCCGAGTCGGTCTCATCGAGCACCGCCATCGACGGCTTGAGCAACATCATCTGCAAAATCTCCAGCCGCTTCTTCTCGCCGCCGCTGAAGCCATCGTTGAGGTACCGGCGGATAAAGCTCTCGTCCATATCGAGCACATTGAGGCCTTCGCGCAGCAGCTTACGGAACTCGGCGGCCGGAAGCGCCGTCTCCTTCGGATCCTTACCCTCTTCGGCGCGGTGGGCATTGATCGCCGAGCGCAAGAAATTCGCCACCGTCACCCCCGGCACCGCCACCGGATACTGGAAGGCGAGGAAGACGCCGAGCCGGCTGCGCTCATCCGGCTCAAGTTCAAGCAGATTGTGGCCCTTATACCAAATCTCGCCACCAGTCACTTCATACGACGGATGGCCGGCAATGATATACGACAAGGTGCTCTTGCCGCTGCCGTTCGGTCCCATAATCGCATGAATGGTGCCTTGCCGCACCGTCAGATTGACGCCGCGCAGAATCTCTTTGTCACCGATCCGTGCATAAAGATCTTTGATGATCAGATCGTTGCTCATGTGCTCCTCATCAAACAATCAAAACAGACCAACACCTAAGCCTTCGCATCAGAATCAGCAACCGATGGCGCTACCGTGAGCGGAATATCGTTTGGGCGCAAGACGAAACGGCAATTATGCGCCCCCGCCCGGATGGTATCTTCGAGCACGAGCTTTTCGCCGAGCACGTACTCGATCATGCGTCGCTCCATCGAGCAAACTTCTGGATGATCGGCCGCGACATCGTAGAACGGGCAGGCGAACAGGCGCAACACGTCACCTTCGGGATCAATCTCAGCCGGCACGCCGCGCTGTTCCAGCAACGCGCGCAACTCGTTGAGGCGCGCCGCCACATCGCTGCCGGCCATCCGGTCGGCATACTCGCTCGCCAGCCGCTGGCTGACCCGGTCGAGCAATTGCTCAACCTTCCCCTCGCCTTCCAGCTCGATCAGCTCGCGCAGGAGACTGCTGATCAAGCGATCGTACTGCTTGGGGAACGACTTTTGCGCCTTTTCAGACAGGGAATAGACTAACCGCGGACGGCCCGGCCCATTGCGCTCGCTCGTCACTTCAACCATGTCTTCGGCTTGCAGATGCACGAGGTGATCGCGCACTGCCGTCGTGCTGACGCCGAGCAGATCGGCCAGCTCTTTGACGGTAGCCCGCGCATGGCGCTGTAAGTAGCGCAAGATGATGCCGGCTGGACTATCGGACGGATAGCGTGAGATTTCCATAGTCGCACTACTCCGAACTACTATGGTGTAGTCTACCAGCATTTCAAGCTATTGTCAATAAAAAAGCCAAAAACTTTTTTAATTCCGGCAGTACCGCTCACCGAGGAATGCCCCTTGCAGGAAGTGTAATTTTGTAATTGACATTACGCGAAATCAGTACTACACTGCTCATGTGCCCGGCAGATCGGGGCATAGCAGCAGCGACGGGGGCCGGCGCCACGGCCGCCCGCCGCGTAACACCAAAAGGAGCATGGTATGCGTTGGGAGTACAAAGTCGTGTTTGTCGAGGCGTGGCAGCGCGTCTCGGTCGAGGGGCAAGAGAGCTATCCCGAAGCGGGTGAGCGCAATACCGGCTTCGCCCGTCGCTTTCTCAACGGGTTAGGCGCTGAAGGGTGGGAAGTGTGCGGGGTGCAAGCGGTGATGCCGGGCCGCAGTTATCTCTTGCTCAAGCGCCCCTTAGCTGATGGAGCCGAACCCGACCTCTCGGTATCGCGCCGGCCCAACCCGAACGCGCCGTAAACAGACGCAGAGGAATTTTAACGCAAAGGCGCTAAGACGCAAAGGTTTTTAGATGTTCAGATATGGCTGCCAGCACACTCAAAAATCCCCACAAAAAACCCTCTGTGCCCTTCGCGTTCTCTGCGTCTTTGCGTTAGTCAGCCCTCACGTCCTCTGCGTCTTTGCGTTGACCAGCTCGGCCTTTGCGCTCCCTACCTTCCATCACGCGGATCGCGGCGCGGCGTGGCCCGCGGGCCGCGGGTGGTAAAGATTCCGCCTTCGGCGGCGTTGCTCCGCTCGTGGGTCAGGCTAATGCTCGGCGGTTGCGGGCCATCGCTCTGGCCAACCGCCAACCGCTGCAACTCGTGCTGGCGCAACTCCTCGGCCCGCTCGATCAATTCCGGCGCTTCGCCGTAGTAGAATTGCAACGCTTGGCCGTGCTGATCGACCCCTGTGTAGCGCAATTCAATCATGCTGCTGGGAGGAATACCACCCGACGCCAGCAAATCGGCCAGCGGCGCTTCGATATCTTTCAGAATGCGCTGGCGCAACGGCCGCGCGCCAAACCGCGAGTCAAACCCTTTGGAGAGCAAGTACTCTTTGGCGGCTGGCGTGACGCACAATTGCACCGCGTACCGCAAATATTGCTGATTGCACTCGGCAATCATGCGATCAAACACTTGGCTGAGCGTTTCCGCCGAGAGCGGGCGGAAAGCGATGATTTCATCAAGCCGGTTGATCCACTCTGGCTGAAACACCTTCTGCAAGGCTTCAAACCCGATCTGGTAAATCTCGCGCCCAGTCGCTTCCACATCTTTATGCGGCGTGCGGAACCCGATCGTGCGCCGGTCGAGAAAATCGACCATCTCTTTCGCGCCGACATTGGTGGTGAAAATCACGATACTGTTCTGAAAACTCACCCGCCTCCCGCCATTGAGCAAGAGAATCTCGCCGTCTTCCATCACCTGCAGAAGCAGATTCCACAATTCGGGTTGGCCCTTCTCAATCTCATCGAACAGCACAACGCTATTCTCTTGCTCGATAATATCGGGATTCAGCAGCGGCTTTTGGTCGCGCCCGACATAGCTCGGCGGCGCGCCCACCAAGGCGCTCACTTCGTGGCCTTGGCTAAACAGCGAGCAGTCGATTTTGAGAAAGGCGCTGCCATCGGGCCGGAGCAGCTCGGCCAACGCGCGCGCAGTGGCAGTCTTGCCAACGCCGGTAGGGCCGAGGAAGAGGAGGGTCGCGCGCGGACGGCGCGTATTGCCGGCAGAAAAGCCAAATCGCGACCGGTTGAGCACCCGAATCACACTCTCGATCGCCCGCTCTTGGCCAAAGATCTGTTCGCGCAACCGGCGCTCGACCAAATCGAGCGGGTTTTTGTCACCGCGCACCGCTAACTTCATCTGACCTTCGTTCGCCATAATGCCTCCCCTGCCAGCCACCGGCAACTATCCTGTCATTGCCTCAGCGCCGGGTGAAGCGCCACTATGCTACGTCATAATGTGGAGATGTGCGCCTTGCCACCCGCCCCTCATTTATTAGGATGTTTCAGCCTTTGTTGTACCACTGCCAGATAGCCTGTACACATTGGTTAAGAAAACTGTCATCAACGTAACCAAGCCAACGCGGTGGTTACGACCATAATCGAGTAAAACAGCAGCGCCAATGGAAAGCCGCCGATCAAGATGACAAAGCCGATATAGGGCAACGAGCCGCACGCATACGCGACACTAACCACGATCATGAGCATCCGCCCGCGCTTGCGCCCGGTGGCCCAATCTACCAACCGCGACAAGGCATTGCCGGTCATTGGCCCCAGCAGGAAGGCGACAATGAAGCCAAAGAAGCCAGCCCAACCAATCACCACGCCGGCTACTAAGGTCACAATGAGCGCATACACGAGCGCAACCACCCCAGCCACCAACAACTGCGCCGGCCCGACTTGATAATTGACTGGCGTCCGTTCGCGCGCGCATTCGGGGCAGATCTGGCCGACCGGCGTCGCCCGCGCGCATTCAGGACAGATCGGGCGACCGCAACTAATGCAGCGCAACCCGGTTTCGCGCTGCGGATGGCGGTAGCAGACCAAGGTCTCGGTAGCCGGCTCAACCGGCGCCGGCGGCGCTTCCACTGCCACTGCCGGCTCTTCGCGCTCGCGCACCT
>FMJZ01015566.1_pt1 | contig 15504 bp, 11 predicted proteins | sample 1987881 | NCBI WGS metagenome assembly FMJZ01 (sample SAMEA4378227, study PRJEB15110) | soil metagenome | biome: soil; feature: Field; material: Soil | place: India | collected 2015-03-11 | depth 0 m | reverse complement strand
CCATAATTGTCATTACCCTTTTGGTGCTTTTCTCTCCCCTTATTACCCGACTCCGTGCCGGCGAGTTTGAAGCCGAATTAACCCCACCACCAGCAGCAGAACCGACATTTTCTGCAGTAATGGAAAAAACTCTGAAGGAAAGTGAGCCAGATATCAGCACGCCGAAAAATCCAGCCATCTAATAAACTAACCCAGAAGAAAGATAATACAGCCGGTAAACGGTCAGTAAAAGCGGCAAATCGGTTTGACAGTTATCGCTGGTTTTCTATAATTTTTCGATGTTACCACTTGTCAGCGGTAAAGAGATGAAGGAAATTGACCGCCAGGCAATTGAACTGTGGGGCATCAATGGACTGGTGTTGATGGAAAACGCCGGAAGGGCGGTCGTGGATTTTATCAAAGAAGAACTGGGAACGCTCACCACCAAAAAATTTCTAATCGTCTGCGGCAAAGGCAATAACGGCGGCGACGGCTTTGTCATCGCCCGCCATCTGCTCAACCACGGGGCAACCGCAGAATGCTTTCTATTGGGCAAAGTTGCCGAACTCAAGGGCGACGCCCGGACCAACGCCCAGATTCTCCTTGCCGCCGGTGCCGGTATCCGAGAATTAACTGATATCACGCAACTTTCATCATCCCTTGCCCCGGACACGGTCGTTATTGATGCCATCTTTGGCACCGGTCTCTCGGCACCGCCCACCGGTATCTCCGCCGAGGCAATTCAACTTCTCAACCAGAGCGGTCTTTACATAATAAGCGTTGACATTCCCTCCGGGGTTGACGCTGACACCGGAAAGGTTTTTGCGCCCGCGGTGCGCGCCCGCCTTACCGTAACTATGGCGCTGCCCAAACTGGGACTTGTCCTTTACCCGGGTAAAAGCCACACCGGCAAACTCCGGGTAGCAGACATCGGTATCCCGCGCAACCTGGTAGAACAAAATGCCCGCGCCTTTCTGGTTGACGGCGAGTTTATCCGTTGCCATCTGCCCCAGCGACAACCGGATGGTCACAAAGGAACATTCGGAACCGCGCTGATTGTTGCCGGCTCCCGAGGCTTTTCCGGTGCCGCCTGTCTGGCAGGAATGGCGGCGGTTCGCGCCGGTGCCGGACTGGTGCGACTCGCCTTTCCCCGCAGCATTGCCAATGTGATTGAAACCCGAGTTCTGGAAGCGGTAAAACATCCCCTGCCCGAAACCGAAGCAGAAACCTTAAGTTCTGCCGCCCTTACCGAACTCCTGGAACTCACCGCCACCGCTGACTGCATCGCCCTTGGACCCGGTATCTCCACCCATCCCGAAACCAAAAACCTGCTTCTGGAACTCCTGCCCCGCATTGACAAACCGCTGGTAATTGATGCCGATGGGATTAATAACCTCGTTGGCGCCAAAGAGGTCTTCGCCCGGATAAAGGCGCCGTTAATACTCACCCCCCACCCGGGTGAACTGGGGCGGCTCCTTGGGCGAAATCCGGCGGAAGTTAACGCCGACCGTCTCAACACCGCCCGTGAATTTGCCATTACCCACAACTGTATTCTTGCCCTCAAAGGAGCACCTACCGTTGTCGCCGCTCCGGACGGAAAAGTTTATGTCAACCCGACCGGCAACTCCGGTCTGGCTTCTGGCGGCAGCGGTGATGTCCTTACCGGACTGATCGCCGGGCTTATTGCCCAGAACGCCCAACCGCTTCTGGCGACAATCGCCGGCGTCTTTCTCCACGGTCTTGCCGCAGACATCGCCGTGCGGGAAACCACCGAATACTCCCTTGCCGCCGGTGACCTGCTCAACTTTATTCCCCGGGCTTTCGCCACCGTGCTCTGCTGATAAAATGCTGTCCCTCTTTCTTCTGTTCGTCACATTAAATTACGAAGCCCGTTACTGGCTCAGTTTTCCCGCAATGAGCGAAGTAAAATCAATCAGTTTCAGTAAACGGGCGATTTACCTGACGGTTCCCGACGGTGTTTACATCCTTGACTATGATCGCTATCGACCAATCCGCACCCTGACCGCCGCCGATGGCATCACCGACCGGATAAAGTTCTGCGCCTACAACCCGGCCCAGAACGAACTGCTCATCGTCACCACCGATTCCCGGATTTTTTACTACCTTCCTGCTACTGGACAGGTGCTGCAACTCAACCACCCATTCAAGGAAATTCGCTCCATCGGCATCACCAGAAACGGCGCCCTGATAGAAACCGAATCAGGATTGTTCCAAAAAATGGGAACCACCGAGCGATTTCAGCCGGTCCGATCGGTTCCTGAGTCAATAACCTGGTCGGGACAGCGCGATACCACTTCCGCCCGCAACTTCCCTTTTCTCACCCCCTATTTTGTCGTTGATAAACAACTCAACAATTACCCCTTAACCCGGGTCTGGGTCAATCGTTTTAACAACCGGCTTTTTGCGCTGGCGGAAAACTACGGCATTGTCGTTTATAATCTCCGCAGCGGCCTGAAAGAAGCGGAAATCCGGCTCGGTCCGCCCAAAAATGCGGTGCACCGGATTTTAGAATTCCAGGGGCATTACTGGCTTTTGGGCGAGGACCAGGCGGTTTCGTTTGATGTGTCCGGCACCTGGCGTTATTTCCCCTACCGACCGGGAACCATTGCCACCTCCCCGTGGCAAACCTACACCGCCACCCTCTTGGAACTCAACCGCACCGATAACATCAACACCCTTTTCCCCTTTGATGAAAAACGTCTTTTAATCGGAACCGGCAACGGGCTCTATGAAATTGACACCGCGGGCAAACTTGACCTCCGCCTTCAGGTCAACCATCCAGTTAACGCCATCGCCCGGATAAAGGATTCTATTGTCGTCGCCACCGATAACGGGCTCTTCCTTTTAACTGACAGCAACCTCACCCGAATAACCGACCCATTTGCCCGCAGCGACTGGGGCGTTTTTGCCATCGCCCAGAACCGGGAGAAAACATTTTTCGGCACGCTCGGCGGTATCCTGGAACTGGACGCAACCAACACCTGGACCCATCACGTCCCCCCGGGAATTGACCTGGCCCAACCGGTTCAAGCACTTGCCGCCACCGAAGGCTTTCTCTTTGTCGGCACCCGGAACGGAATCGCTATCCAGAACCTGCGCAACCGCGCCTGGACAACCATTGACCGGAGTACCGGGCTTGCGGCGACAAATATTACCGCCCTTTACGCCGACAACCGCTATCTCTGGATCGCCGCCCCCGGCCTCATCAGCCGCTATGAATACCGCCGCCAACTGCGCTGAACCCAGATGAACAACCTCTCCGGCATCCGGGCGGTCATCTTTGACCTCTTTCATACCCTTGTATCGCTGGAGGTGGCAAAAGCGCCGGGACAAAGCACCCCGGAAATCCTCGGCATTGACCGGGAAAAATGGAATTACCACTGGCTCAATGAAGAACCCGCCGACTATGTCCTCGGTCTGGTCCCGGTAGAAATTCCCATCCGGCGGCTGGCTTTTATGCTTAACCCCGGAGTAAGTGAAGAACAAATCCAGGACGCCCTTCGCACCCGGCACCTGCGGTTCAGCCATACGCTGAGAAATGTTGAACCAGAAACCATTGCCGGATTAGAACGGTTGCGCAGGCGGGGCTTAAAACTGGGTCTTATCTCCAACTGTGGTGAAGACGAAATTGCCGACTGGGAGTTTTCTCCGCTCGCCCCTTACTTTCCTGCGGCAGTTTTCTCCTGCCGGGTAAGGCTCAAAAAACCGGATCGGGAAATTTACCACCTTGCCGCCCGACACCTCGGGGTCAAACCAGAAGAATGTCTCTTTGTCGGCAACGGCGGGTCTGACGAACTCGGAGGCGCTGCCCGTGCCGGAATGACACCGGTCCTCCTGGTCCATCATATCTTAAAAATAAAACCAGAACGCATCGTTGACCTGCTGCCCGCGGTCAATATTGTGGTCAGGACTGTAGACGACCTCTTCCTTCTTTGGGGCGCTATCTAAAATCGGTTAATCTTCAATCAGGGCAACATCAACAACCACATCGCCCTTTTCAACCGCCATCACCTTAACGCCGGTGGTTGCCCGACCGCACTTTCTGATCTCCGCGCACTTCACCCGGATTACCGTACCCTGGCGGGAAGTAACGATAATCTCCGAAGTGTCGCTTACCGCCTTGGCACAGGCAAGCTTTCCTGACTTCTCCACCGGTTTTGCCGCGATAACCCCTTTTCCACCCCGGCGCTGGATCGGAAACAGTTCAAATTCAGTCCGCTTGCCATAGCCATTGTCAAATATGGTAAGAAGGGAACTGTTGGGGGAACATACCACCGCACCAATCACCTCATCGCCTTTACTTAGTTTAATTCCCCGAACACCGGCGGCAGTCCGGCCCATTTCCCGGACGTCGGTTTCTTTAAACTTCACCCCCATACCATTGCGGGTAACCAGAAGAATTTCATCCTGCCCCGAAGTCAAAAGGGTAGCAATCAGCGCATCGTTGTCAGCAACCTTCATTGCAACTATCCCCTTGCGCCGGGGGTTGGAAAACGCTTTCAAACTCGTTCGCTTCACAACCCCCCGCCGGGTCACGAAGAAAACAAACCGGTCTTGCGCAAACTCCCGGACCGCCACATAAGACGTGGTCACCTCGTTTTTCTCCATCTCCACCAAATTGGCGATGGAGCGTCCCTTGGAAGCATAGGAACCCTCGGGAATCTCGTAAACCTTTTGCCAGTAACACCGGCCCCGGTCGGTGAAAAACATCATATAATCATGGGTGGAAGCAATAAACAGCCCCTCAACAAAATCCTCCTCTGCCACCGGCACACCGCTGCGCCCCTGCCCGCCCCGACCTTGACGCCGATATACACTTACCGGCATCCGTTTAATATAACCCCGGTGAGTTACCGTAACCGCCATGTCCTCTTCTTTTATCAAGTCCTCAATTGACACTGCCGTTGGTTCTTCCAGGAGAATTTCGGTCCGCCGCTCATCGGCAAACTCCTTTTTCAGCGCCAAAAGTTCCTGCCGGATCTCGCCCATCATCAGTTTTCTTGACTCCAACAAACCCTTTAACCGGGCGATCTCCTTGATTAAATCCTTATACTCGGCATCAATCCTCTCCCGCTCCAGACCGGTAAGCCGGGCCAGACGCATCTCCAGAATCGCATCTGCCTGCCGTTCCGAAAGTTTAAACCGCTGGATCAGCCCGTGACGGGCGGTATCGGTATCCCGCGAGTTTTTGATCAACTCAATCACCGCGTCAATATTCTTAAGGGCGATTTTCAATCCCTCCAGAATGTGCGCCCGCTCCTCGGCCTTTTTTAACTCAAACCGGGTCCGCCGGGTTACCGTTTCCACCCGGAACTCCAAAAACTTCTCCAAAAGCGCCTTAAGCGAAAGCACCTTTGGCTCATTGTTAACGAGCACCAAAAGAATTATTCCAAAACTGCTTTCCAGTGGCGTCCACTTGTACAGCTGGTTGAGAATCACCTCTTTGGTGGTATCCTTGCGCAACTCCAGAACCACCCGCATCCCCTCCCGGTCCGACTCGTCACGGAGGTCGGCAACGCCCTGGATCTTCTTCTCTCGCACCAGTTCGGCAATCCGCTCCACCAGATTCGCCTTATTAACCTGATACGGAATTTCGGTAATCACCAGCCGGTCTCTTCCGGCCTTAACCTCTTCAAATATAACCTTGCCCCGGATGGTAACACTCCCCCGGCCGGTTTCATAAGCCTGTTTTATTCCCTCCTGCCCGAGTACCATGCCGCCCGTAGGAAAATCCGGCCCTTTAATGCATTTCATCAACTCAGTAGTTGTTATTGCCGGATTGTCAATTAACGCCACCAGTCCATCAATCAACTCCCCCAGATTGTGGGGCGGAATACTAGTCGCCATACCCACCGCAATACCGGTAGCACCATTGGCTAAGAGATTGGGAAATGCGGCGGGTAAAACCACGGGCTCCTTCAGTCGCCCATCAAAATTGGGCTGAAAGTCCACCGTATCCTTGTCAATGTCTCTTAAAAGTTCCAGCGCTAACGGTGCCAGCCGTGCCTCGGTATAACGATATGCCGCTGCCGAATCGCCATCAATGGAACCGAAATTGCCCTGTCCCTGAACCAGTGGATAACGCAGGGAAAAATCCTGGGCCATCCGCACGAGCGTCTCATAAACCGCCGCATCGCCATGGGGGTGATACTTCCCCAGTACATCGCCGACAACCGCCGCTGACTTCCGAAACGGTCGGTTGGGCATCAACCCCATCTCGTTCATTGTCCAAAGGATCCGACGCTGCACCGGCTTCAGACCATCCCGGACATCCGGCAACGCCCGGGCGACAATCACCGACATCGCGTAATCCAAGAAGGACCGGCGAACTTCGTCTTCAATATATACTGGAACTACAGAATCATCACGCACGAGTTGAAATATACCCTTTTATCGCCTCAAGTCAATTGTCGCTAAGCAGAGAAAAACGACGCCCCGATTTTCAACCAGCATCCAGCCGGTGGGCTGTTGAATCACTTGCCCATTAATTAAATAACACCTGTTTCGGATTTACTGCCCTTACCGGTGAATAATTGACAGGGGTAGGAAATTGATTATTATTTTTTGTTTTAACTAAAAACTATCTCAGGAGGATAAAAATGTTTTCTTTCCGCCGATTCGCGGTAATCTTTATCGCCCTGGCTGTCACTGTGGCAGCACAGACTGTGCCGCTTGACGCCCTGCTGCGCGGCGGCAGAATCCATTACCAGGGAGGGCGCTATGAACGGGCTCGGGAACAGTTCCAGAAAGCCCTGGACCAATACAGTGCCACCGCTGACGCCGCCACCCTCGCCAACATCCATCTCTGGCTCGGAATGAGCGAAGCCCAACTTAACCAGCTAACCAAAGCAGCAGAGAACTTTCGTAAGGCGCTCCAGTTTGACTCTACCATTGTTACCACCATCGCAAAAGACGAACAGCAAGAACACTGGGTCTGGACCGCCCTTATCACCGCCAGCCGGGAAAACTACGCCGCGGGCAAGTACGAAGAGGCAATAACCTATGCCCGGGCTGCCATTAATGTCAATCCGGCAAAATCACAGGGTTATTCCATTGTCGCCAACTCCTACAGTGCCCTCGGCAAATACGAAGAGATGCTTGCCACCGCCCGGCAGATGCTCGCCCTTAACACCGCCAGCGCCGAAGCCTATTCCCTTATCGGGCTTTATTTCCTCCAGAGACCGGACAGTCTCTGGCCAACCCCGCTGGCGCGGAAAAGTCGCTGGGATTCCACCCGTTACTACTACAACGAGGCGCTGAAGATATACCAGGCGCGAATGGACAGCGCCCTGCAGGAATTAGCCACCCTGCTGAAAATTACTGACACTGTCAAGGTCCGCACCATCGCCAATCAGTTAATTGAAAAACAGCGTTATTACCCGCCGGAAGAACTCAGACGCTATATTGAAAAAGAACTGGGGCAGGCGAAACAATTGCCCGCCCTCGCCCAGATCAGTTCCCGGCTTTTCTACGCAGCCAATAACTTAAACGTTACCTCCTCCCGTCTCGGCTCGGCTTTACTGCGCGCCTCAACGGAAACAAAAGCGGATACCGCTGACCGCTATCGTGCCCAGGCCGAATCTCTGTTCAACCGGGCGCTGTTTTACGACCGGTTTGACTACACGACCCTCTTTAACCTCGGGATCTCTCAATACCAGGCCCGAAACGACAGTCTGGCGCTAACCTCGTTCGCCCGGGTCGTGGAAGGGACGACCGTCCCGTTAAATAAATTACCGGCGCAACTACGGAATAATCTCATCACCCAGATCTCTTCTGCCCCCGAGACCCCACCCTATATCCAGCTCACCGGTAACCTCATCACCGTCGTTGACAGCACCCTCTTTGAACTCGGTTATCGTGCCGGTAACTACTCCTGGTTCTACTTCCCGGACCGTGCCGATACCAACGGCATGTTCTTAAGCAACCACAGCCCGACTCAGTTGGAAAACATCTACCTACTCCTGGGAATAAGCCAGACTGGCCTCGGACTGGCAAAAATTGAAGCCACCCAGACCGAAGCGGGAAAAACACTTCTGACCCAGGCAATCCCCAATCTAATCCTTGTTACCAAAATCAACCCCCAGAATGCGGATGCCTATCTCAACCTCGTTTACTGTTATCGGGAAACTGGCAATAAAACCAAAGCCGAATGGGCGTATGAAACCTATAAAAAACTGAGTAAGTGAAAAAAGGGAGCCAAAATGACAAAATTTCTAACCGTTATCATTGTTATCCTGACCGCAATTTTGGTCGGTATCATTCTCTACCCCCAGATTCAGGAAAACCGCCCCCAAAACATTCGCTTCACCTGCGACAGTTCTGTTGCCGTCCTGCCCCTGATTGTCGGAATTCAGGACACATTATTTGAGAAAAACCGCATCCTGCCCCAGATGAGTTTTTATACCGACCCGGACAGCGCGTTAAAACAGCTCCTTGCCGGAAGTGCCGATATCGGTATTTTCCCCTGGAGCACCGTCTTCAAGGCAATTGCAACCCGGGGTGAAACACTTAAAACCTTTATGGCGGTAGAATTCCGTCCCGCGCTGCCGGTTGATGCCCTCGTCAAACCTAAAAAAAGTAAAATTAAAACTCTGCTTGACCTCAAAGGTAAGCGCCTCGGCTACCCACCGATCTTCCGGGACTACATTCCACTCCTCCTTGCCGCGGCGAATATCAAAACCAATGAAATCAAAATCAGCGAGGTCCCGATGGCGACACTAACCGCCCGGCTTGCCGCCGGCGAATTTGACGCCGTGTGGGTGACAGAACCGTTTATCTCCCCGATTGACTTCACCAAATTTGACACCATCAGCGGCCCGGCAACCAGGTATATTGCCAGCCCATTTCCGGGATTTGCGGTTGGATTCAGCAATCGCTTTTTCAAAAATACCACCAAAACCCAGCGCACCAGACTGAAAATTGCCTTTGACCTTGCGATTGATCGGATTGACGGCCAGCCCGCGGAAACAAAAGCCCGGCTCGGGAGGTTCTTCTTCGGTGCGGACAGCGCCTGTGTCAATGCCCGATTGCCCCAGTTTCAGAAACTGGTGGAGATCAACAAACCAGCAATTCAGGCGCTCGCCAGCCGCATGCTCGCCACCGGGATTCTCACCGATACCATCTCAACTTCAGGAATATTCGTCCAACCGGCACAGTTAATGCGTTAAATGTCTGATTTCTGTTATCCGGTCGTGCTAGACGGGGGGCTGGCGGTCCCCTGTAACCCGAAACCCGCCGATGCGGGGTCGAAAGGGGTACTGAGTTCAGTTTGGTGCCGGTTACACCCGGGTAGCGTAACGGTGATGAAAGTCGGGTCCGGCGATGGGCGCTACCGTGAACCCCGCCAGGACCGGAAGGTAGCAACGGTAAACGGCGCGGTGCTCAGTCACCGGGAAGCCTGGCTGGAGCCGATACCGCCCGGGCCCCTTCACCAACTGAGCGAAGACCCCGGCACGGCCGGAACTGACCGGATGCAATTGGTGATAACCGATTCCCTTTCCCTGCCCTGAACCATGCCTGCCCGCGAGGTCCTAACTCTCAAATACCGGCCCCAGACATTCGCCGAACTGATGCTTCAGGACCATGTCCGAAACACCCTCGTCCGGGCGATTGAGCATAACCGACTGGCAAACGCCTACCTTTTTGCCGGACCGCGCGGCGTAGGCAAAACCACAACTGCCCGAATTCTCGCCAAATGCCTAAACTGCCTTTCTTTTGACCACCCCACCGTCACCCCTTGCAACCAGTGCTCCGCCTGTGTTGAAATCGCCGAATCCCGCAGTATGGACGTTCTGGAAATCGACGGCGCCTCCAATCGTGGCATTGACCAGGTTCGCGAATTACGGGAAAACATTCGTTATTCACCTGCCAGTCTCCGTTACAAAATCTACATTATTGACGAAGTGCACATGCTCACCACCGAAGCGTTCAACGCCCTGCTGAAAACCCTGGAGGAACCGCCGCCCCACGCCAAATTCATATTTGCTACCACCGCCCCCAATCGTCTCCCACTCACAATTCTTTCTCGCTGTCAGCGATTTGATTTCCGCAAAGCCACACCAGGAGAGATCATCCAGCGGCTACAATGGATTGCGCAGAAAGAAAACATCAAAATCTCACCGGAAGCGCTGACCGCCATCGCCCGTCGGGCGGATGGTGCCATTCGCGATGCCGAAGGGCTCTTGGAACAACTGCGCACCTACAGTCCCGAGGGAATTGAACTTGAGCATGTTGAAGAACTACTCGGTCTGGTGCCGACAAATATCTTCTTTGAGTACGCCGACCTCATTGCCGACGCCGCCCCCCGACCGATCTTCCAGTTTATTGACCGGCTCTTTACCAGCGGCTACGACTTTATTGAGTTTTATAGCGGTGCGGTCAATCATTTCCGCAATCTACTGTTATTCAAAATTGGTGGCGAAGACCCGGAGTCCGGCTTTCTCCCTCAAGAAACCCAGCGTCTGAAAGAACAGGCGGCTAAATTCTCCACCCGCAATCTGATGAAAATCATTGACACACTCAGTCGGAATGAAGCGGCAGCGAAACATTCCCTCTTACCCCGTGTGCTGCTGGAAATTGTCTCCCTCCAGTTTCTGAACGCAAATACCGAAGCCAGTCCACCACCAACAGAATCCGCCACCACCAGCAACAAAAAAAACCAACCCCCTGTTGATCCCACCCCGCCACCGCCACCCCCCACCACCGAAGACACTCCCCTCAATAAACTATGGCTCCAGTTTTGCGCCCTTCTCAACGCCCGCCGGCCGGTTCTGGCTCGGATTCTTGAACTCGCCCAGCCGGTTTCATGGGAAAACGGCACCCTCACCGTTGCCTTAGCCCCGGAATACAAAGGCATCGCCCGCCAGTTAACACCCTACCAACAGTTCATCGAGTCCCTGATCTGTGAAATTACCGGCAAACCGTCCCGATTCAAAACCACGGTCGCTAAAACGACAACCCAACCGGACCAGACAATGAGCAAATTAACTCAATATTTTGGTGAAGTAGAAGAAATTTGAACCACTCTCTGGAACAACTTCTTACCGCCCTCACCGCCCTGCCCGGTATCGGACAGAAATCTGCCCAGCGTATCGCCTTTTACCTCCTCAAAAACCCGGCCCTCGGGAAAGAACTAACCGCGGCCCTCAGCGCCGCATTTACCCGTTTGCGTCTCTGCTCTATCTGTTTCAACCTCACCGAGGACGAAATCTGCGCCATCTGTGCCAACCAGAAACGCGACCATTCCATAATCTGTGTCGTAGAAGAACCCGCCGACCTCCTCGCTCTGGAAGCCACCGGACAACACCGGGGGAGTTACCATGTTCTTGGTGGCGTCCTTTCCCCCATTGATAACATTAACCCGGAAGACCTCCACATTCCTCAACTCATCGCCCGGGTCAAAAATGGACCGATTACCGAAGTAATCATTGCCACCAATCCCACCACCGAAGGTGAAGCAACGGCAATATACCTCGCCCAGCACTTAAAACCATTGGGGGTCCGGGTCACCCGCATCGCCCGGGGCCTGCCCGTTGGCAGCGAACTGGAACTGGCTGACCGAGAAACCATCGCCCGTTCTCTCGAAGGTCGCCGTGAGCTATAATTAACCTTGCTTGACTAAAGCCGATTAATCGCTATTATTTTATTGGCACAAACCAAAGGAGGAATACATGCAACTCACCCTTACCGGCCGCCATTATGAAATCACCCCTCACCTCCGAGAATACGTCACAAAAAAATTTAATAAACTGATCCGTTTTGACCACCAGATTCTAAAAAGTGAGGTGATTATCTTCCGTGACCGCACCCATGACGTGGCGGAAGGCAAAGTTCACGCCGGACATTTTATTTTTACCGCCAAAGGAGAAGGTAACGATATCTATCAGGCGGTAAACGACCTTGCCGATAAAATCGTTGTCCAGATCGAGCGCCACCAGGAAAAAATTCGGAGCCGGCGCCGCCGTGCCAATGGTAAAAAATCGGCATCACCATAAATGAGTTTAACCACAAAAAGTATTACCATCGCTGACCTGCTCGCCGAAAAGGGCTCCGACTGGAAACTGGAACTCATCGCGGGCAAAGAAGGAATAGAAACCCATTCGGTCGCCACCGCGGACATCAACCGCCCGGGAATGGCTTTTGTCGGTTACACCGGAGTTTTTCTCCGCGAACGTATTCAGATCGTCGGCAGCACCGAACTATCCTATCTCAACACCCTCGCACCATCCTCCTACGCCCGGGCGGTGCGCACCCTTCTCGAATTAAATCCGGTAGCGATAATTATCACCAAAAACCTGCCGGTTGCCGAGGTCTGGATTCAGGAAGGCAACCGGCTACGGGTTCCGGTCATCCGCACTCCGCTTGATACCACCCCATTCATCCATCTCCTCACCGCCTTTCTTGACTACCGTCTGGCACCAGAAACTTACGTCCACGGCGACCTGGTTGATGTGTTTGGCGTCGGATTATTAATCACCGGTGAATCCGGCATCGGCAAAAGCGAATGCGCCCTGGACCTGATTGACCGGGGTCACCGACTGATTGCCGACGACCTGGTCCGTATCCTTCGCCGGGGAACCGGCATCCTGATGGGCTATTCAGCGGCAAAATCGCCCTCCCTTGCCCACCATATTGAAGTTCGGGGAGTTGGCATTGTGGACGTTTACAGCCTTTACGGGGTCCGGGCAATTCGAGTCCAGAAACGCATTGAAGTAGAGGTCCATCTCGTCCCCTGGAAAAGCGATGGAGAGTGTGAACGCGCCGGTCTGGAGGAATGTTACTCCGAAATCCTCGGCGTGAAAATCCCACTGGTCACCATTCCCGTTGTACCGGGCAAAAACCTCGCCCTGGTTCACGAAGTAATTGCCAAAAACCATATCCTTAAGGTCTTCGGTTACTATCCCGCCCGACGTTTTAACGACGAATTAATGCGGGTAATGAATAAATCAACCGTTGACCCTTACCTTACCGACGACCAGGAATAACCTCCAGACTAAATTCTTTTCGTCAATCCGGTTCGCCAGGCCGTTTCTGCCTCAGCCACACTCAGACGCACCACCTCGCCACCGTCAAGCCCTTTAATGACGATCACCGGCTCCGCGGTGGTTCGTCCGATCAGCCCGTATGGCAATCCCCTCATCATCTTTTCAAACGCCCCTTTTGTCGCCGGCGCCACCTCACAGAGAAAACGGCTGTTGGACTCGCTGAACAAAATAAAGTCATCCCGGCGACACCGCTGCGCCCCGGGTACAGAACGCAGATTAACCTTTACCCCCACCGCTCCCGCCAGCGCCATCTCTGCCAATGCCACCGCCAAGCCCCCTTCTGCCAGGTCATGACAGGCAAGAACCAGCCCCTGCCGGATCACCCGCCCCAGCATTACCATTATCCGTCGTGCCCTTCTGACATCTACTTGGGGAACACTCCTGCCCAAACCACCGTGCAGGTGCATAAACTCACTGCCCCCCAATTCGGGAAAAGTATCGCCCACAACATAAACCAGAGAATCCGCCCTTTTAAAATCGGCACTGGTCGTCTTCGTTCCATCAGGAATCACACTCACCGCTGAAATCAACAGCGTCCCGGGTATTGATATACTTTCACCCCTGTCGTTTCTAAACTCATTGTAAAGCGAATCCTTTCCCGATATAAACGGCACCCGGAACCCGCGGGCGGTGTCATAACACCCCTCTGCCGCTCGCACCAGCCCACCCAGCTGTTCCGGCTTCTCCGGACTGCCCCAGCAAAAGTTATCAAGAATTGCCGTCCGCTCAATATCCCCCCCTACCGCCACACAATTCCGCAACGCCTCGTCAATCGCCGCTGCCGCCATCCAGTAAGGGTCTATCATCCCGTAACGGGGACACAGACCGCAGGCAACCACCACCGCCTGCCGGGAGTCTTGAAACGGCATCAACACAGTGGCGTCACTCGGACCACCGTTGCCGCAAAACGGCTTCATCACCGTTCGCGCCTGAACCTCGTGGTCGTACTGGCGTATCACCCACTCCCGACTGGCAATATTCGGCGAAGCGAGTATCTTCAAAAAAACCTCGGTCAGGTCCCGGCGATGCGGTACAAATGGCTCGGAAACATCCGGCCGTTCCCACCGCGCCACCCGTTTCACACTTCGCCAACCGTGGTGAAGAAAGTCCATCGGCAGATCAGCAACGATATGTTTGTGAAACTTCAAAACGAGTCTTCTGGTATCGGTTACCTGACCGATTACTGTTGCCTCCACATCTTGCTCTTTTGCCAGCTGTAAAAACGGCTCCACCTGATTTGATTCCACAAATAACACCATTCGCTCCTGCGCCTCGGAAACCCAGATCTCTGCCGGACTCAACCCCGGATACTTCAAAGGCACCCGCTCCAGCCAGACCTCGCAACCGGTCTTCGCCGCCAGTTCCCCAACAGCGCTGGAAAGCCCGCCGCCACCACAATCGGTAATGGCGCTGAACAGACCGCGGTCCCGGGCTAAAAGCACCAGGTCAAGCAGTTTTTTCTCTTCAATTGGGTTACCGATCTGCACCGCTCCAGAAGAAAACTCGGCCGAATTATGGTCCAGCTCCAGAGATGCAAACGTGACACCATGAATCCCGTCCCGGCCAGTTCTGCCGCCGATAAGAACAATCGCCTGCCCGGACCGGACCCGTTTACGTAGTTTCCGCCTGGGAATCAATCCCAGAGTTCCGCAGAAAACGAGCGGGTTGGCAACAAAACCCTGATCAAAAAATATCGCCCCATTCGCGGTAGGAATTCCCATCCGGTTACCATAATCACGCACCCCGGCAACCACCCCCTTCATCACCCGGCGCGGATGCAGCACCCCCGGCGGTAAATCCTCAAACGGTGTTCCGGGAAAACCAAAACAGAACACATCGGTATTAAGGATTGGCTTGGCACCAAGCCCGGTCCCCAGACAGTCCCGGATCACCCCACCGATTCCGGTTGCAGCACCACCATAGGGCTCAAGTGCCGAAGGATGGTTGTGAGTTTCCACCTTAAAACTTATGCCCCACTTATCATCCAGTTCAATTACACCGGAGTTGTCCTTGAACGCCGAAAGCACCCATTTCGGCCGCAACTCCCTGGTTACCCGCATAATCGTTGACTTCAACAGCCCTTTTATCCTCCGCCCGCCAAAGACAATTTCGCCCCGGAAGGTTTTGTGCTGACAGTGCTCGGACCAGGTCTGGGCAAAACTCTCCAGTTCCACATCGGTCGGATCTCTCCCTGCGCCCTGGTAAAACCGGCGCAAAATTCTCATCTCATCCAGAGAAAGCGCGAGGAGCCGTTGCCGCGAAATCTCCTCCAGCTCCTCATCGCTTCTGTCCCGCAACCGGATAACCACCGGCCGGAACCGGTACCGCCGGGGCCGGACAAACACCCTTTCCCCCGGCTCTGCCCGATGCTGAATTAACGGATTGAATACCAGGCCGCGCGCCAGAAGCCTTTCCTCAACCTCGGAGAGTTTCCGACCAAAATGGAATACCCGACCGCTCC
>FMJZ01040314.1_pt1 | contig 15545 bp, 10 predicted proteins | sample 1987881 | NCBI WGS metagenome assembly FMJZ01 (sample SAMEA4378227, study PRJEB15110) | soil metagenome | biome: soil; feature: Field; material: Soil | place: India | collected 2015-03-11 | depth 0 m | reverse complement strand
TTAATTTCTTGAATCAAGCCCACAATATCGATGTAATTTCCATCAATTAAAAAAACCTTTCGAAAAAATCTTTTAACTTAGTATCATTGGTTGCTTCTATCGACAATAGTTCATTGCCCAGAGGTAGTATTTGGTAAGAATAAATATCAACAAGTTTAAGGTCCCGAGGTAATAGCTTAATATTTAGCAAATTTGATTTTTTGATGACATCCAATTTCGTACTTTAGTTACTGTATCCCAAATTTCATTGTCAATTTCTACTCGGTCTTTGGTTTTATTTAAAGCATTGTTAATTGAACGTAAAATATGATATATTTCGTAATACTTAAGATCTTTATTATATGCATTTCCTCTTTTGATTAGTTCTTTCGATATCAAAATATTTTTTGGAGGTATGAGTTCCCGTTTTACGAATATTTGATTCTGTTCAACACAAGTGATACCAAAAATCTGTCCAGAGCCATTTATCCATCAAGTAGTAATCTTTACTAGGAAAGCTAAATAAGCTTTATCAGAATGACGACAAAAAGCGATAGCCTGGCTCAACCCAATTAAGTATTCTCTTCGGTTTGCGTTACTTGGTTTACATTCCACTAAAGAAATCGAACCATCGGTAAGTTGAACTTAAATATCTGGCATAGGAAAATTAAAGCTGAAGCGAGCTATTTTTCTACCTCTGGTTTCAGTTTAAATCAATTGGAAACTGCAAAAACTGCTTCCGAATGGGTCATTTTAGTTTTTTAAAAATAATTACGTAATAGTAGTTGCAAATAAAATAATTAGAACGAAGCGACGATACTTGTAAATATTGATTTTACCTTGCCCGGAACTAGCAAATCGTGTAACTTTGATTATCTTTGAATAAAATTCAAAACCAACATTCATCCCAATTTGTGTCGTAAAAAAATCTAAAGGTGTGGTTTTACCACCTTTCTTAAAATCTTCGCCTATTAGCACGCGGTAAAATTTACCCTTTTTAGCAAATGGTAAATCCTATTGAAACCCATTTCCAACTTATTTAAAAAACCTTCCACTGTCGTTTCGTTAGATAAATCTCCAACAGCCTTACCATATTCATTGCTGAACTTAATAAGTTCCCAATAAGGTGGATGCGCAAATGAAAAATCGAAACTTTCTGTCTGAAAACCCAAATCCAGTAGTCTTGTAGAATCACCTAATATTATTTGTGTTGTCTTAGCCAAAAGACAATTCATCGTCACAAAAATGAAGGGTTTGTTGGTCCAAATTATTTTTTGCAATTCTAATAATTTTGGGTTTATTTCAATACCAACCCAATTTCTCTTTAAATGTGCTGAAACTATTAAAGTTGTTCCAGAACCACAGAAGGGGTCCAACACCAGATCAATTTGTTTCGAGAAGCGGAGCAAGCATTGTCTGGGGATTTCAATTAGTAAATTGCCGCGAATAGTATATTTGGTCCAGTTAAAAGGATCACTTTCGGGTGTATCCCAAATTGCGAAGAATTGTAGTTTTAGTTCATTTTCATACTCTCGCCATAAATCCGAAACCCAATCGTTCTCTTCTCCATTTTAGCTTTTGCTGAAATCACTGAAATTTTTATCTATTTTCCTTTAGCTTTCAAACAATTCGTCCATCTCGGCAATACAGAAAAACAAATAAAAAATTTTTAATGAAAATATTAAGCTTTGGTTTAAACAATTTGATCTGGTGAATTTATTTTTTATTTTTTCTGTAATCCTCTATAAGCTCTTCTTGGACAGTTTTTGGAACAGGAGAATACCGCAGGAATTCCATAGTAAATTCACCTTTGCCTTGGGTAACTCCTCTTAAACTCGAGGAATAACCAAACATTTCTTTCAATGGCACTTCTGCCTCGACAACCACAAAACCATTATCAACAATTGTATTAGTGATAATCCCTCTACGTTGATTAATTTGACCAATAATTACACCTTGGAATTCATCGGGTGCAGTAACTTCCAACTTCATAATAGGTTCGAGAATTACAGGTGCCGCTTTGGGTAATACTTCTTTAAGAGCATATCTCGAAGCAAGCTTAAAAGCCATTTCGGATGAATCGACAGGGTGCGTTTGCCCATCGTTTAAAACAACTCTCACATTAACAAGGGGTTGCCCAATCAATATCCCTTCTTTCAATTGTTCAAAAAAACCTTTATCGCAAGCAGGGATGAATTCTCTGGAGATTACCCCACCGACAATTTTATCTACAAATTCGTATTCCTTATTATCAGTTGATTCTAATGGTTCAACGTAACCTGCAACACGAGCAAATTGCCCCGCCCCTCCTGTTTGCTTTTTGTGTGTATAATTGAAATCGGCTCTTCGAGTAATTGTCTCTCTGTAAGCAACTTTTGGTTGACCAACAAATACATCGCAATTGTATTCTCTTCGAATCCTTTCGAGGTAAATTTCAAGATGCAATTCACCCATTCCTTTAATAACCGTTTCCCCGGTCTCCTCGTCGCGGTAAACTTGGAAAGTGGGGTCTTCTTTCTGAAACCTATTCAATGCTTTAGAGAAATTATTCAAGGATGCTTTTTCTTTTGGAGCAACAGACAATTCAATAACTGGTGTTGGAACATACATCGATTGTAGAGAATAATTAACCGTTTCATCAGTAAAAGTATCTCCAGAGAAGCACTCTACTCCAAACATAGCAATGATATCCCCAGCGTAAGCTTCTTCAATTTCCGTCATTTCTTGTGCATGCATTCTAACAATTCGAGGGACTTTGATCTTTTTTTTCGATTTAACATTGTAAATAACATCCCCTTTACGCACTTTACCTTGGTAAATCCTCATATATGTTAATTGTCCATATCTTCCATCTTCAAGTTTAAAAGCAAGACCAACGAATGGTTTATTGAGGTTGCACTCCAATTTTACTTTTGCTTCGTTGTTGTTTAAATCAAATGCCTCGTATTCTCTCTCGGATGGATTGGGAAGAAACAAGCCTACTCCATCGAGCAATGGTTGGATACCTCTGTTTTTCTTTGCTGAACCAACGTAGACCGGAGTAACCAAATGAGCTATTGTAGTCTTTCTTAACACAGAAATAATTTTATCAGTTGGGACTTCACTATCGGATAGATACAAATTGGCAATTTCGTCATCAAAATCGGCTAAAGTTTCAACGGTTTGGAAGCGACGGAATTCTGCCTCCTCAATCAAATCGGTTGGTATTTCTTTTTCTACAACAATTTCACCATTGTTTCCCTCGAAATAAATTGCTTTCATTTTCAACAAATCAACAACCCCAGCAAAATTATCCTCCAACCCAATTGGCATTGTAATCATAACTGGGCGAAGGTTTAACTTTTCCTTCATTTGTTGAATAACTTTATCGGGGTTTGAACCAGAACGGTCTAATTTGTTTATGAAGGCAAGTCTTGCAACATTGTATCGTCTGATTTGCCTGTCGACTGTGATGGTTTGGCTTTGGACCCCAGCGACACCGCAAAGCACTAATATCGCACCATCGAGAACCCGAAGCGCTCGTTCCACTTCAACAGTAAAATCTATATGTCCGGGAGTATCTATCAAATTTACATGGTAATCATTCCATTTAAAATAAGTTGACGCAGATTGAATTGTAATACCTTTTTCGCGCTCAAGATCCATAGCATCCAGTGTTGGACCAGCTCCACTTTTGTCGCGAACCTCGACAATTTGGTGAATTCTTCCAGTGTAATATAAAATTCTTTCGCTCAAAGTTGTTTTGCCGGAGTCGATATGAGCAGTAATTCCAATGTTTCTGATTTTTAATAAGTTATTCATCTTATTTTTTGTGTTTAATTGACATCACTCAGTTAAATGAAACCTAATTATTTTTAATAATTATGCTTTTTGTAATCAAAATTTTAACCATGTATCAATTCATTCAATTATTAAACAAGGGGTTTTAACCCCTTGTCTAATTTTCATCGTTTAGAAAAGAAAATTACTCAAAGAAATACTAATAAACTAATCTAAGTATCGTTCGAGCTCTTTGTCTATCTTTCTTTGAATGGGTGTTGCTCTTTGAGAAATCGGAGCTTTAATGCTCAACTCTTCTTCAAAAATATTTTCTACTTCACTTTTTACAATCATATCCTGATAAAACTTCAACCCGGTTCCAGCAGGAATAAGTTGGCCAAGTATTATATTTTCCTTTAGACCATAAAGAAAATCAACTTTTGCTTGAACAGCTGCTTCTGATAATACACGCGTTGTTTCCTGGAACGAAGCAGCAGACAACCAACTTTCAGTTTCTAGTGAAGCTTGGGTGATACCAAGTAAAACGGGTTCAGCAATTGCAGGTTCAGCGGGTCTTGCTTGAGCCACTTTTTTCCCTTTCTTTCTCAAGTCTTGATTAACCTCGCGGAATTTATCCTTGCTAATAATTTGACCTACCTTAAATTTGGAATCTCCCTTGTCAGTTATAACAACTTGTTTTTTCAATTTTTCATTTTCGTCGAAAATTCTAATTCTATCGACGTAGTCATTCTCAATAAACTTGGAGTCCCCTGGATCGACAATTCTGTATTTCTGGAGCATTTGCCGAACTATAATTTCAATATGTTTATCGTTGATTTTAACACCTTGCATGCGATAAACTTCTTGAATTTCGTTGACAAGGTATTCTTGAACAGCATTAGGTCCTTTAATCTTTAAAATGTCGTGGGGGTTAATGTCGCCGTCAGTCAAACGGTCACCAGCACGTACAAAGTCCCCATCTTGAACAAGAATGTACTTGCCAAATGGAATGTTGTATTCGATGCGAGTCTTTCCATCTAAGGAGGTAACGACTAAAGTCCTTTGAGCTCTTTTTACTTTTTCAAATGTTACAATGCCATCAATTTCTGAAACCGTTGCTGGGTTTTGAGGTGAACGAGCTTCGAACAACTCTGTGACTCTTGGTAAACCACCAGTGATGTCGCGCATTCTTCCAAGGTCGCGTGGAATTTTTACCAAAGGTGTTCCGACGCCAACCAATTCGTCTTCATCTACACGTAATTGAGCCTTTACGGGAATCGAGTAAGAACGAATTACATTTCCAGCCTCATCAGTGATTTCTATTGTTGGTTGCCGATTTTTATCTTTGGATTCAATTACTACTTTGGTAATGTGTCCAGTTTGTTCATCACTAATTTCACGATAGGTTACATTATGAATCATATCTTTAAATCGAACGCGACCACTAGCCTCTGTTATAATTGTAGCATTGTAAGGATCCCATTCATAGAGAAGTTGCCCTTTTTTAACTGTTTCACCATCGTGGACTTTCAGAATTGCCCCATACATAGCATCGTACTTAGTTAAAATACGATTACTGTCTGGTTCAATAATATCTATAACTCCATTTCTTGAAACAACAACTAAAATTTCTTCCTCGTCTTCCTCATAAGAAACAGTTCGTACATTTTCGAACTTAACAACCCCATCGAATTTAGCCGAAACTGAGGATTGACTTGTGATAAGTAATGCTGTACCACCAGTGTGGAAGGTTCTTAGAGTTAACTGTGTTCCTGGCTCTCCAATTGATTGAGAGGCAATTGTACCAACAGCTTCGCCGACATCGACCAATTTCCCAGTAGCAAGATTCCTACCATAACATTTCGCACAAACCCCGTGACGTGATTCACATGTTAACACACTTCTAATTGTAACTTCTTCGATTGGAGACTCTTCAATCTTTTGAGCAATTTCCTCATCAATCATTTCTCCACCTTTGCATAGGACTTCGCCAGTCATCGGATTTTCAACATTCCAAAGAGCAACACGCCCAAGTATTCGTTCATACAATGTTTCTTTAACTTCCTCTCCTTCTTTCAGAGCTGTCATCACAACTCCACGAATTGTTCCACAGTCGTGTTCTGTAATAATAATATCTTGGGCAACGTCGTGCAAGCGACGAGTAAGATAACCAGCATCTGCAGTTTTTAATGCTGTATCGGCAAGTCCTTTGCGAGCACCGTGAGTAGATATGAAATACTCGAGAATCGACAAACCTTCCTTAAAATTCGATAGAATTGGATTTTCGATAAGCTCACCAGTGGAACCAGTTAGAGATTTTCTTGGTTTAGCCATCAAACCTCTCATCCCTGCCAATTGTCGAATTTGCTCTTTGGAGCCGCGAGCTTGGGAATCCAACATCATCCAAAAAGTGTTGAACCCTTGATCAACCTTTGAAATTTCGCTGTACAATTTATCGGCAACTCTATTAGTTGCAGTCGACCAAGTATCGATAATTTTATTATAACGCTCTCCGAAACTAATAACCCCATTTTGGTAGGCAGTTTCGATTTCCTCTACTCTTTTAGCAGCTTGATTAATAATTTCGTACTTCTCCTTGGGTATAACAACGTCCGAAATACTAACAGAAAGCCCCCCACGGGTTGCGTATTCGAATCCAATTTGCTTAAGATTATCAAGAAATTCAACGGTTGCAGCAAGTCCAGCAATACGGAAACAATGTCCAATAATTTGCCGCAAACGCTTTTTGGTAAGCAATTCGTTAATAAATCCTATTTCCTTGGGAACGATTTGATTAAGAAGAACCCTACCAGTGGTTGTCTCAACAAAATGTCCTTCAATTTTTACTTTTATTTTCGCATGTAAATCTATTACCCTATTGTTGTAAGCAATAATTACTTCCGAAGGGGAATAGAAGATTTTACCTTCGCCTTTCGCTCCAGATTTTGCCTTTGTAATGTAATAAATTCCAAGAACCATATCTTGTGAAGGAACTGCAATGGGATCGCCGTTTTGAGTGTGTACAATATTGTGAGGTGCAAGCATAAGAAGCAAAGCCTCGAGTTGGGCTTCGAAACTAAGGGGTACGTGAACTGCCATTTGGTCGCCATCGAAGTCTGCATTGAAAGCAGTACAAACAAGTGGATGGAGTTGGATAGCTTTACCTTCGACTAGTCTTGGTTGAAATGCTTGGATACCAATCCGGTGTAGTGTTGGGGCACGGTTCAGCAAAACAGGATGATTTTCTATAACTTTTTCAAGTATGTCCCAAACTTCGTTGGTCTTCTTTTCGACAAGTTTTTTTGCACTTTTAACAGTGCGGCAATATCCTCTTTCAATAAGTTTTCTTATAATGAACGGCTTAAATAATTCGACTGCCATGTCTTTTGGTAAACCACATTCTTGCATTTTGAGTTCCGGCCCCACAACAATTACAGATCTTCCCGAGTAGTCTACTCTTTTCCCTAATAGATTTTGGCGAAATCTGCCTTGTTTACCTTTTAAGGCATCGGCAAGTGATTTCAAAGGTTTGCTAGTTTCGGCTTTGCTCATTTTTCTGGAACTATCGAAGAGAGCATCAACACTTTCTTGAAGCATTCTTTGCTCGTTCCGAATAATAACTGCCGGAGCTTTGATATCCATTAGCCTTTTAAGACGGTTGTTACGAATAATAACTCTCCTGTAAAGGTCGTTTAAGTCTGAAGCTGCAAATCGGCCACCTTCTAAGGGTATCAAAGGTCTTAAGTCTGGAGGAATAACTGGGATTACATCCAAAACCATCCATTCGGGACGATTAACTGGCTCTCCAGATTTTTCATCAGGAAGGAAAGCTTCTAAAACTTTTAATCGCTTGAAAATCTCTTGCTTTTTTTGGGGATTCTGTTCCTCGCGCATCAATGTTCTAAGTTGGTAGTATTCTTCTTCAACATCAACCCTTTTGAGTAATTCTTTTACGGCAGGAGCACCCATTAAAGCAAGGAATTTATTTGGATCGTCGTCATCGAGGTACTTTTCTTCTTCGGTCAAACTATCCATTATGTTAGTATATTCACTATCAGAAATCAAATCGTACTTTTTAAAAGGAAATTTTCCGGGATTAATCACCACATAGGTTTCGTAGTAAACAATTTTTTCTAAATCTTTGGTAGATAAGCCAAGAACAGCAGCAATTTTGCTTGGAGAACTTCTTAAAAACCAAATATGCACAACGGGTGTTGCAAGTGTTATATGCCCCATTCTTTCGCGACGAACGGTCTTTTGTGTCACTTCGACGCCACATCTATCGCAAACAATACCCTTGTACCTGATTCGCTTATACTTACCGCAGGCACATTCCCAATCTTTCACCGGCCCGAAAATCTTCTCGCAGAAAAGTCCATCCTTTTCTGGACGGTAAGAACGATAATTGATAGTTTCTGGTTTTGTAACTTCTCCCCGAGATCGTTCAAGAATAGAATCTGGGGAAGCTAGCTTAATCATAACTTTTCTAAATCCTTTTTTTGGAATTGGTTTCCCTTGCATTTTTAACCAAAATTTATTTTTAAAACATTTTTATTCCAAGACCACATCAAGGCACAAGCCCTGCATTTCTCTAATCAACACGTTAAACGATTCAGGAATATTTGGATCGGGCAAGTTGTCACCTTTAACAATTGCTTCGTATGCTTTTGCTCTTCCAACAACGTCGTCTGATTTTATAGTAAGCATTTCTTGAAGTGTATGAGCAGCACCATAAGCCTCGAGAGCCCACACTTCCATTTCTCCAAGGCGTTGCCCACCAAACTGAGCCTTTCCTCCAAGAGGTTGCTGAGTAATCAATGAATATGGACCAATAGAACGAGCATGAATTTTGTCTTCGACCATATGAACCAGCTTCATCATATAAATTACTCCTACGGTTACTTTTTCATGGAATGGTTCGCCGGTTCGCCCGTCAAAGAGGATTGATTTACCATCAGGTGGTAAATTTGCCAGTTTTAAAAATTCGGAAACTTGTTCCCAAGATGCACCATCAAAAACTGGAGAAGCGAAACGAACACCAAGTTTTTGGCCAGCCCAACCTAATGAAGTTTCAAACAACTGCCCAAGATTCATTCTCGAGGGTACCCCAAGAGGATTCAAGACAATGTCGACAGGCGTACCATCGGGAAGGAATGGCATATCTTCCACAGGTACAATTATCGAAACAATACCTTTGTTGCCATGACGGCCAGCCATTTTATCTCCGACCATCAATTTTCTTTTGATAGCAATATACACTTTGGCCATTTTTACAATACCGGGTTGCAACTCATCGCCAGTTGCAGCCTTTACCCGGTAGGATCTAAATGTTTGTTGAATTTTGTTCTTCTGCTCGAAATAATTATTTAACATTTTCCGCAATAATGAGTCTCGGTCCTTGTCTGCGATAATGGGTCTTTCGAGATCTATTGATTCAATAATTGGTATTTGTTTGGAAAAGTATTCAATAACTTCATCATAAGTAATTTTTTGCCCACTACGAAAAACTGTTTCTCCGTTTTTAAGTTTTAAACCATAAACTTTATATCCATCGAGTAGTCTTGCCAATTTTTCAATCGCATCTTTGGCAAGTTGAGAAAGCTTTTCGCCTTCGGCCTTTGTTATTCTATCAAGTCTACGTTTTTCTTCGATATCACTTTCAGAAGATTTTGAATGCCTCCGGGAGAAAAGTTTGGTATTGATTACAACACCGCGAAGCCCTGGTGGTGCTTTCAAAGAAACATCTTTTACATCGCCAGCTTTATCGCCAAAGATGGCTCGTAGAAGCTTTTCTTCGGGTGTTGGTTCAGTTTCACCTTTAGGGGTAATTTTGCCAATAAGAATGTCGCCTTCGCGGACTTTTGCCCCAACCCTAACAATTCCGTCCTCATCTAAATCTTTAGTTGCGTCTTCGGAAACATTTGGAATATCGCGTGTGAATTCCTCCTCACCTCTCTTTGTGTCACGTACTTGTAAGGAAAATTCTTCCAAATGGACGGATGTAAATATATCTTGGGCAACAAGTCTCTCGGAAACAACTATAGCATCTTCAAAATTATAACCACGCCAAGGCATAAAGGCTACCAAAACATTTCTACCCAAAGCAAGGTCTCCTTTGTCGGTTGCTGCACCATCAGCAATTGGCATGCCTTTAAATACCTTATCCCCGGTGCGAACTATCGGTTTCTGGTTGACGCAAGTATTTTGATTTGTCCTAAAGTATTTCAAAAGTTTGTATTCTTTTACTTCATTGAATGTAAAATCAACCAATTTTTCAATTTCGGTTCTTGTATCCTCGTATCTTATTCGTATTCTTTCGGAATCCACATAGATTACTTCTCCGGGACCTTCTGCAAAGAGTAAAGTCCGTGAGTCTTTTGCAACTTTTGCCTCCATACCAGTTCCAACAATCGGTGCTTCGGGGCACAATAATGGAACAGCTTGGCGTTGCATGTTGGACCCCATTAGCGCACGGTTAGCGTCATCGTGTTCAAGGAAAGGAATTAAAGATGCTGCAGCGCTTGTGATTTGTTCAGTTGAAACTTCCAAGTAATTCACTTCCTCGGGGGAAACCACGACAAAATCCCCAGACAATCTCGCGTTCACTTTTTTTGCAGCAATCCTACCATCCTTACCGATTGGAGTATGTACCGTTGCGATAACTTTACCGTCCTCGTCTTCGGCAGTTAGGTATTCAATTTCGTTTGTAACAAAGCCATCGACAACTTTTCTGTATGGAGTTTCAATAAAACCTTTGTCGTTAACTCTGGAAAACAAGGCAATTGAAGAAATCAGACCAATGTTTGGACCTTCGGGAGTTTCAATAGGACAAAGCCTTCCGTAATGGGTATAGTGGACGTCGCGCACTTCGAACCCAGCTCTTTCTCGACTAAGCCCACCTGGACCTAGTGCAGAGGTTCTTCTTTTGTGGGTTAATTCTGCAAGTGGATTGGTTTGGTCCATAAACTGGGAAAGCTGATTTGTCCCAAAAAATTGATTCAGAACGGAATTCATAGTACGTGCATTAACAAGATCTGTTGGTGTTAAATTTTCAGCCTCTCGTACACTCAACCGTTCTTTAATTGTTCTTGTCATTCGATTTAAGCCAAGGTTAATTTGAGCAGTTAGCTGTTCTCCCACGGTTCTTACTCTTCTATTTCCAAGATGGTCGATATCGTCGCCACTCAATTTATTATCATGCAGATAAAGCAAATGTCGAATGGTAGCAATAATATCTTCTTTTGTAAGAATTGTATATTCAGGATCAATATCTAAGCCAAGTTTTTTATTGATTTTAAATCTTCCAACCAGCCCTAAATCGTATCTTTTGCTGTTGAAGAAAAGTTTTTCGAGCAAAGCCTCGCAAGCTTGCAAATCAGGTGGATCCGTTGTTCTTAATTGTCTGAAAATATGTTCTAATGCTTCCTCGCGGTTGCGAGTGGGATCTTTCGAAAGCGTTTTAGCAATTACAGGTTCTTCGCTTGGATCGTATGGTTTATATAAACGCACATCAAGCACTTGCGTGCTTTTGATTTTTTCTATCAAATCTGTTGTCAGAATCAAATCGCGGGTTGCTATGATTTCTCCAGTGGTCAAGTCCACAACATCGCTCGAAAGCTTTCTTCCGGCATACTCCGTGCTCAAATCTTCGTTAGTAACTACCTCATCTAATTGAAAAAGTTGTATAATTTCCATATCAGAGGAAAAACCTAATGCGCGAAGGAAAGTTGTTGTTAAAAACTTTTTCTTACGGTCTACGTAAGTAGTCAATACTTCATGAATATCTGTGATAAATTCCAACCAAGAACCTTTAAATGGGATAATTCGCGCAGAATAAATACGAGTGCCATTGGGATGCATAGTATCATCAAAGAAAACACCCGGTGAACGATGCAACTGGGAGACAATCACGCGTTCGGCACCATTAATAATAAACGTCCCTCGAGCAGTCATGGCAGGTATGTTGCCCAGATATACTTCTTGTTCTATTGCTTCGATATAATCTTCGGAATCTGGGGCAACCTTGCTGGACAATCTAAATTTTGCTTTAAGTGCTTTTGAATAAGTAAGTTCTCTTTCCCTGCATTCTTCTTCGGAATATTTCGGCTTTTCAATTGCGTAATTTAAAAACTCAAGTTGGTAGATTCCCGAGGTATCCTCGACTGGAAAATTAGATAAAAAAGCAGATTGTAACCCAACATTTTTTCTTTCCTCGGGTGGAACATCTTCTTGGAGAAATTCTTCGTAGGATTTTAGTTGTACATCAAGCAAATCGGGGAAGTTTGTATATCTTTCTGTCTTGCCAAAATTAATTCTTTCATAAAGCCTAATGGTTCCATCGGCCTCCATTCCTTTCAAGATTGAAAGGTCGAACTTTTTAACAATTTTTTCAATTCCTTCGCTTTTCACTGGGTTTACCTCCAAATTATATGTAACCACATACTTTATTATAAAAACAAAAAAATAAGTAAAGCCAACCACAAGGCTTTACAAAAACAAGCTCTTTAATTGAACTTGTATTACCAATTGAATTATTCCATTCAAATACTCTATTAAACAAATATGGACCGAGACGTAGCTCGGTCCAAAAAACAATTTATTTAAGAGTAACTTTTGCCCCTTGTGCTTCGAGTTTCTTCTTAATGTCCTCTGCTTCTTCTTTGCTTACTGCTTCTTTAACCATTTTGGGAGCACCTTCGACTAACTCTTTGGCTTCTTTCAAACCAAGACCAGTGAGTTCTCGAATAACTTTAATTACGTTAAGTTTATTTGGTCCCATATCGGTCAATTCAACGTCGAACTCTGTTTTTTCTTCTTCTTTAGGTGCTTCTGCTGGTGGAGCAGCAACCTGAGCACCGGCAACCATAACCGGAGCAGCTGCAGTGACTCCAAATTTCTCTTCGAGAGCCTTTTTCAACTCTGCTGCTTCAACCAAAGTAAGATTAGATATCTTTTCTACTAATTCCTCTACTATCGCTGACATATTAAACTCCTTATTTTTTTAAACAATTACTTTGAATTCTTTTTTGCAACTTCTTCAATAACATACGCAAGGTCGCGAATAACTGCATTGATTGAACCCAATATACCGGAGATTGGGGAGTCCAAACTTCCCAGTATATTTGCAATAATTTCGCTTTTAGATGGCAAGGAAGCTAGCATCTTCAATTGGTCGGAGCCATAAGCAATTCCTTCGATAACTGCTCCTTTGAATACTGGCTGTTGGAACTTATCAATGCGTTCTTTCAGGACTTTTGCTGGAAGAATTGGATCTCCGTATCCAAAAATCACACCAGTTGGACCACGAAATCCATCTTTCAACCCAGGCAAATTTCCGGCTTCGGATAGAGCTCTTTCGAGAAGTGTATTTTTCGCCACTTTCAATTCCATCTTTTCCTTCTTTAGATCCCTACGAAATTGAAGTGTCGATTCAACATTCATACCAGTAAAATCAATAAAATAGTATGAATTTACTTCTTTAAACTTCTCGATAAGGTTTTGGACTTGCTGCGATTTTTTCTGTTTTGTTATCATTTCACCTTCCCTTTTTAATCACAAGCGACTACGTTCAAAAGAACGAGAAGCAAGCCGCTGTTTGATTTATCAGTGCGTAATAACTCTCTTTATTTATGATGTCTGCAAAGATGATTCGCTTACCTCAACGCTTGGTCCCATTGTTGAGGTAAAATGGATACTTCTCACGTAACGTCCTTTAGCAGAAACGGGTTTAGCTTTAATTACACTTTGATACAGAGCCTGAATATTTTCCGCAAGTTGTTCTGAACTAAAAGAGCATTTGCCAATTGATGCATGGACATTTCCAGTCTTATCAACTCGATATTCAATTTTCCCGGCTTTGACCTCTTTAACAGCTTTTGCAACATCGGTTGTAACTGTACCACTTTTTGGATTAGGCATCAGCCCGCGGGGTCCAAGGATTTTTCCCAATTTACCAACTTCACCCATAACATCTGGGGTTGAAATAATTACATCAACATCGGTCCATCCACCTTTTATTTTTTCTATATACTCCTCGAAGCCAGCATAATCGGCACCAGCTTCCAGAGCTTCTTGGTCCCGAGGCGTTTTGCATAAAACAAGAACTCGGACCTGCCTCCCAGTTCCGTGTGGTAACGTTACTGTGCCCCTAACCAGCTGGTCAGCTTTACGTGGATCTACTCCCAATCTCATTGCAACTTCAAATGATTCATCAAATTTTGCAGTAGCATTCCTCTTTACAATTTCAATTGCATCGCGAAAAGGATAGATAGCTTTAAAATCGTAATTTTTCAATAGTTGGCGGTAACGTTTTCCCTGCCTTTTCATAAATTTACCTCAAAATTAATCGACAACAGTAACTCCCATACTTCGTGCTGTACCCTTAACCATCGAGACAGCAGCTTCTAAAGTATCACAATTTAAATCTTCCATTTTAATTTTAGCAATTTCTTCGCATTGGGCTTGGGTAATTTGCCCAACTTTTACTTTATGGGGTTGACCAGAGCCTTTCTGAATTCCTGCAGCTTTCATAATTAAAATTGCAGCTGGTGGAGATTTAACAACGAAAGTAAAGCTTTTGTCGGAAAAAAAGGTAACAACTACTGGTAAAATAGTTCCTTTTTGTTTGGCAGTCCTAGCGTTAAATTGCTTTACGAACTCAACACCATTTAAACCACGTTGTCCGAAAGCGGGCCCAACAGGCGGGGACATAGTTGCTTCACCAGCTGGGAGCTGAAGTTTAAACGAGCCTATAACTTTTTTTGCCATATCTTATCTCTTCTAAATTACCTACATAATTCAAATTGCACCAATTTCAACTTGGCTGAAATCCAATTCGACTGGGGTTTTTCGTCCAAGAATTCCAACCTCGACTTTTAATTTTTGTTTCTCGTAATTGACTTCCTTTACTGTACCACTGAAGCCACTAAACGGACCGTCAATTACTTTCACTGGATCACCTATTTGAAACTCAGTTCCAATGGTTTCAATATTTTTTCTTTCTTCTACTCTACCGATAATTCTATTTACTTCGGATTCTGAAAGTGGCACTGGATCAGTTTTTGTCCCAACGAAGCTAACAACTGAGGGCAAAGCATTGATATAATCCTTGAGTTTTTTGTCCAGGGCAACGCGAATAATAATGTAACCGGGCAAAAAGTTTTTTATTTTAGTTTTCTTTTTTCCATGCCGCATCTCGTAGACTTGCTCTTGAGGAATAATAATATCGGTAATTCTATTTTGAAGACCCAATCTTTTAATTTCGGTTTCCAAAGTCAATTTGACCTTATTTTCGTGCCCCGTATAAGTGCGTAGAGCATACCATTTGAATTCGGGCAATTTGCCCGATCTATTTTCTTCATCCTCATTAATATTTAAGTATTCCCTGTCTTCCATCTTAGAAAATAAACTCTAAAATTCTAACCATAATTGTATCGATAACAAAGACGAAAGCTGTAAAAATCAACATGGTAATAATTACAATATATGTTGATTCTCGCAATTGCGCTCGAGTAGGCCAGGAAACTTTTTTCATTTCCTTAGTAACTTCATTCAAGTACTTTTTAACTTTGCCAAGCATTTCGTTTCCTACAATCAATAAATTAGCAGGGGTGGAAGGACTCGAACCCTCAGCCTACGGTTTTGGAGACCGCCGCTCTGCCAATTGAGCTACACCCCTTTGCCCGAGCTGATGACCGGGATTGAACCGGTGACCTCTTCCTTACCAAGGAAGTGCTCTACCAACTGAGCTACATCAGCAAAAATACGAGAGCGGGAAACGGGATTCGAACCCGCGACCCTCAGCTTGG
>FMJZ01009158.1_pt1 | contig 15551 bp, 9 predicted proteins | sample 1987881 | NCBI WGS metagenome assembly FMJZ01 (sample SAMEA4378227, study PRJEB15110) | soil metagenome | biome: soil; feature: Field; material: Soil | place: India | collected 2015-03-11 | depth 0 m | reverse complement strand
GTTCTCCAGCTTGGGCGCTAACATCTTTCCGGCGGCGAGTACGTCCTCATGCGTCGTCGCCGCGTTGCCGTCTAGATTGGCTCTGTTGCTGATGCCGGAGAAACCCAACACGCGCATCCCGCCATGACGCGCGACGATGACTTCTGCCACCGTAGACATCCCGACCGCGTCGGCGCCGGCCAGGCGCAGGAAGCGCAACTCGGCCGGCGTTTCAAACGAGGGGCCGCTTAACCCGGCGTACACGCCTTCGCGCAAGACAATGCCTCGTTCCGCCGCAACCCGTCGCGCCAGAGCACGCAACTGCGCGTCATACGCTTGACTCATATCCGGAAAACGCGGGCCAAGCTCGTCCAGGTTCGGCCCAACGAGGGGGTTTAATCCGACCATGGCAACTAGGCCGAGGTGATCGGTAATCAGCATGACATCGCCTGGGGAAAAGTCGGGATTGACGGCGCCGGCCGCGTTGGTGACAATCAGGATTTCTATTCCCAATCGCTGCATGACCCGCACCGGCAGAGTCACTTGCGCCATGCTATAGCCTTCATAGTAGTGGGCGCGTCCTTGCATCACCATCACCGCTTGCTCTTCGAAATACCCTATCCGAAGGCAGCCGGCATGCCCTTCGATCGTCGAGACCGGCCATCCCGGCAGTTCTGCGTAAGGAATGACAGCAGCGTCCACAACGTTCTCGGCCAGACTGCCAAGCCCGCTTCCCAGAATCAACCCGGCGCGTGGCAAGACCCGAGTCCGCCTGCGGATATTTGCCGCGATCGCGTCCACTTGCTCCAGCAAAGGATGCATTCCCAGATCTCCCGTTACGTGGATTCCACGCAACTGCCCGAATTATATCGCAACTTCGCTCCCGTTCCATCGCCCCCACAACGCTTCCGCATGCCTCAGCTCCAGTCCAAACGGGCCAGGGCAAACGGGGGGAGCTCCATCGTCAGACCGTCTACGCCTGCTGTAACCTGCGTCGTGGAAGCAGCCCGGTAATTCTCCGCCTCGCGCATGGCAAACTCCGCAGTCGTCGCGTCCAGCAGCCTGAGGCGCGCTCGACCGGTAATTTCCGGGAACGTTACCGGTTGTGGGCTTGCAGTAAGGTTCGCCGCCAGGGTGCGGTACGTCGTCCCTCGTCGCAACACCAGAGCATCCACTGCCAGCGGATGAGAAGACCGGCATTCCTCCACAACACCGCCGTTCATTTCCGCAAGATCGGCAAATACATGATAGAGGGGATAGACGCCGCCCGCTAGGGAGGGAAAACACAAAGGCGAGCCGGCCTCGCTCTCCATCACACCGCGCCAGCCGGTGGTCTCGTACCAGGTCAATATATCGGCGCCGGCTTGGATCAGCGCACGGAGAGCAGCAACCGTCCATCCTGCGCCAAGCAAGGACATCTGGCGGGGGTCCACAGAGGAAGGCAACTCTCCCGGAGGCGTCTCGCGTTCTGGGCCGGTTGCATCCGGATTCCAGCGTTTGCGCAGTGTAATCGGGCCGACGAGAATCGGTTTTTCGCCCCAAAAGCGGCGGGCGCTTCGCACAGTCTCCGCGAAAGCAGCCGTGTTCTCGACAAGCGTCAACGAGTCTAAGGCATGGACCAAGGGGGTGATCGAATAGACCAAAAAATCCGCTTCGGTCGGGGGATGCTCTCGGTTCACCTGTGCAAAATAGGCATTCGTTCCTGCCCCAAAGGGAACGCCGAACGACGCCAGACGTTCCATGGCCAATTGGAACGTCGCCTGGTCAGTCGTCAGGCGATCGGTCTGGAAAATCAACCAACGCACCAGACGAGGCCGCAAGTCCTCCAATGCACGGCAGAGGGAATCCAACTCCTTGGGCGCGGCCGGCGAGAGGTAAATCGCCAGTTCCAGCGGCGCGCCGACCGCAACCGAAGCATCCATGGCTAGCTGGAGTTGCTCCCGAATCGACAGCTCACGCCGCCAGGCCAGATCGGCGCGCAGATGGGCGAGGTTCAGCGACTTCAGACGACGCGCTTCACGCGTGGAAAGCATGGCTGGCCGAGCCGGCAGACAAAGGCCCAAAGGCGGCAATGGCCGCGTGGAGCCAAGCAAGTGGATCGTTGCGTGCGGCTCGGCAGCGGCAGTGGTTTCCGGCTTCGCCCCCGGGGCGCCCAGTAAGCGCACGCTGACCGATTGCCGCACGCACGTTCCACGTCGCACCCGCGCCGGAAAGGGAGCAAGTCCAGCGCTATACGTCTTATACGTGGCATCGCCCCAATTCCGCTGATCCTCCATGTGGAAAACATCCCCCTCCAGGCGCACCTCCGCGCGCACAGCCGGCGCGATGGGATAGACGAGGGCGCGAAAGTTTAAAAACGGCTCATACGGGGCAATCCTTTCCGGAAAAAGGCTTTCCTCACACGAACCGTCGGTGTGCTCAACCCAACAGACCTGACCGGCCAGGCGCATCGGATGCAGGACACACAGGCCAATCCGATTGCTGCGGAACGTCCTGTGCGCCTCGCCCTCCATAGTAAACGTAATCACTCCCTCTCCCGCGCCGCTCAACAGGCCGCGCCAGACAAAGAGAATGTCATCCTGACGATGCTCCGATTGGAATTCGATCAAGAAGGAATCTTCCCGCACCAAGCGCTGTATCTCGGTCAGAACGCCAGGCACAGTCTCCCAGTTCGGATCGCGCACGGCAACGTAAATGCGGTTGAGAATCTCATAGGGGCCATACGAAATTCGCCGCAATGAACCTGCCTCGTACAACAGGGTCAGCGGTCCGGCGCGTAGAGGAACGCGTTCTGGCAAAAGAGCAGGCGAACCGCAATACAAGATGCTTTCTGAGAGATTCATCTCGCCGTGCAGGAAAACGTCAGGGGAGTTCACTCTCCCTCGGGACGGAGATGGGGAAACAGCAACACCTCGCGGATATTGTGTTTGTCGGTCAGCAACATGGTCAAGCGGTCTACGCCCATGCCAAAACCGCCACAGGGAGGCATTCCGTAGCGCATCGCGCGCAAGTAATCCTCATCCATCGGGTGGCGCTCCGCGTCCTCGGCATCATAGACTCGACCCAGTTCCAGGAATCGTTGTTCTTGATCAAGCGGGTCATTGAGTTCGGTAAACGCATTGCACAGTTCGAAACCAGCCACATAGACCTCAAATCGTTCCACCATCAGCGGATCGCCGGGGACGGCTTTCGCAAGCGGTGAAATATCACGCGGGTAATTGTACAAGAACACCGGTTGAATGAGTTTCGGTTCGAGATACTCGGCAAGCATAAAGTCAATCAACTTGCCTCGCGAGGCTTTCGGATCCGGCAAGGCGCCAATGGCTGTCAGCGCCTGAAAGAGGGTATCGGCAGTAGGATGAACAGCGATATCAATCCCGGTTGCCTCCAACAACCCTTGCCGCAATTCCAGCCGCCGCCAAGGAGGCGTGAAATCTAGTTCCTGTCCCTGATAAGTTACCTTCATCGAGCCTGTGACCTTCTCCACAACCCAAGAAACCATTTCCTCCGCCAGTTGCATGACCTGCCAGTAGTCCGCATAGGCCCAGTAAAACTCCAATTGGGTGAATTCCGGGTTGTGTTTATAGGAGACGCCCTCGTTGCGGAAATCACGCCCAATCTCGTAAACCTTTTCCAGATTCCCAACCAGTAGACGCTTGAGGTAGAGTTCGAAGGAGATGCGCAGGTACAGATTCTGCTTTAATTGATTATGGTAAGTAACAAAGGGACGCGCAGCCGCGCCGCCGTAGATCGGCTGAAGAATGGGTGTTTCGACCTCCAGAAAGCCTCGGCTATCGAGGAACTCTCGCAAGGCGCGCACAATGACCGCCCGGCGGCGAAATGTCTCGCGCACGTCTGGATTGACCGCCAGGTCGGCGTACCGTTGGCGCGCGCGCAGTTCCGGGTCCTCCAGCGCAGCGTGACGCACGACCTGGCCGCTTTCGGTCACCTCATCCTTGGCCGCCGGCAACGGACTAATCGCCTTTGCCAACATTTTGAAATCATGCACCTGCAAGGTTACTTCACCGGTGCGCGTGCGGAAGAGAACCCCGCGCGCCTGCATAAAATCACCCAGATCAAACATCTTATTGAACCAGGCGACTCGTTCCTCGCCCAACTCGTTGGCGCGGAAGAGTAATTGAATGCGTCCATCGCCGTCCTCGATGTGGGCGAACGTCAGCTTCCCCATTGGGCGCATGGAGCGAATGCGACCAGTCAGCGAGGCATACACCTCGCCGCCCTCTTTTTCGACACGTTCGAAGGCGGCAATCGCCTGGAGCGAGGTGTGTGTACGCTCCGCGCGCGCGGGATACGGTTCGATGCCTTCCTGCCGTAACTGCGCGATTTTTTCCAGCCGTATCTTTTCGAGAGAGGTATATTCAGCCATGGACAATTCCTCGTGAAGGTATTTTACCAAACAACGCCCCGCGCGAGACGCATCGGGCAACGAAAAAGCCCCGCGCTAGCCACCAGTCCGCGCGGGGCAACGCCATTCGCCCAACCATCTCATTCAACCTTCAGAATACGCACTTTGTACGCGCCGGCCGGAGCCTCAACGACAACCTCGTCTCCAACGTGACGGTTAAGGATGGCCTTGCCAATCGGCGATTCGTTGGAGATTTTCCCTTCGCGCGGGTTGGCCTCCGCCGCTCCCACAATCGTATACGTTTCTGGCTGACCGCCTTCCTCTTGAATCGTTACCGTATCCCCAACCTGCACCAGCGTTGGATCGCGACCATGATCGTCAATAATGCGCGCGGAGGCAAGGATAATCTCCAGCTCCTGAATACGGCCTTCAACAAACGCCTGTTCGTTCTTGGCTGCCTCATATTCGGCATTTTCAATTAACTCGCCACCCTCCATGGCCTCGTGCAGCCGCTGGGCAACTTCCTGACGCCTGACGGTGCGAAGGTACTCCAGCTCTTCTTGAAGGGTTCTATAACCTTCAGGGGTCAAAAAGGTGGTTGGCATAGAGCATCCTTTTGATGCAAACGGAATAAAACGGGATAGGGAAAAACAAGTTAGGAAAAACACAATTGCATCTCTTCCGAGATGCAAGCCTTAAATAACTCACCGCGCTAACGATAATTATACCCGAATCTACAACAAAAGCAAGATGTAGAGGTGCCGAAATCTGCCGCGGCAGCGGCCGACACCTCGAGCAAAAAGCCCTCTCGCGCCAGGCATGGACAAACGCGGAGCATCGGCGGCCATCATGTCTCCCGCCTACTTGCCTGGAAAGATACTTCTCCGGGAGCAAGAGTCGCGACCCCGGCCACGTCTCCAACCGGCAAACAGAAAAAGACGGCGAGAATCTCCACCTCGAACAGGACTTCACCAAGTTTCAAACAAACGCATCGCTTTTGCGCTCTTGACAGGAAGTACATATGTTCTATAATAAAAGGATGGACGCCATCTCCCGTTTAAGAATGCTCTCCGAGCAAATGTCCTTTGAGCCGGCAGAAGAGCGGTTCGCGCCGATACCGTATCTCGATCGCACCGAAAACTGTCCGGAAGCGGTTTTTGTTCACCCGGCTGTGTTGCCCAACGGTCAACACAGCCGCCTGCTGAAGACCTTACTCTCTTCGGCCTGCGAGCGTGATTGCTACTACTGCCCCTTCCGCGCCGGGCGCGATTTCCGCCGCGCCGCTTTCCAACCCGAGGAGTTTGCCCGGTTCTTCACGATGCTTGTTCAAAAAGGCATTGCCGATGGGGTGTTCCTCAGTTCAGGCATTGCAGGTGGAGGCGTTCGCACGCAGGATCGGCTTATCGAGACGGCGGAGATTCTGCGACAGAAATTGGGCTTTCGCGGTTATATTCACCTCAAGCTTATGCCCGGCGTGGAGCGCGCACAGGTGGAACGCGCTATGCAGCTAGCCGATCGAGTTTCCGTGAACCTCGAAGCGCCCAACGATCACCGACTGGCGCGCCTGGCGCCGCACAAACAATTTCTCACCGAGTTGTTGCAACCACTACAGTGGATAGATGAAATTCGCCGCGCCGCCCTCGGGCCGCGGCGCTGGCCTTCCAGCGTGACCCAATTTGTGGCCGGCGGCGCGGGCGAGACAGACCTGGAACTGCTGCACACGACCGCCTATCTCTACCGCCAGCTGCATCTAAGCCGAGCATATTATTCGCCATTCCGACCGGCACCAGACACCCCTTTGGAAAACCGACCGCCTACTCCCGCGCTACGCGAACAGCGTCTCTATCAAGCATCCTTCCTGCTACGCGATTACGATTTTGAGGTGGAGGAACTGCCCTTCGAGAACGAGGGAATGCTCCCTCTTCACACAGACCCGAAGTTGCTCTGGGCACGACGGAATCTGAGCGAGCAACCGCTTGAAATCAATCGCGCTGAACGCCGCGCATTGTTGCGCGTGCCGGGCATCGGACCAAAAGGAGCGGAGGCCATTCTTCGGGCGCGGCGACGAGAGAAGATCCGTAACCTGTCTGTCCTGCGCGCCCTCGGCATTCACGTCGGACGCGCTGCTCCGTTCGTGCTACTCGATGGTCGTCGCCCGGAGATCCAGCCATCTCTTCCCCACCTTTAAACGTAAACGCGGGGCGACTTCCCAAAACACGTGACCAGGGGAAACGATCGACGCCAACGCTTGACAACAAAAAAGCAGATTTTATGCTAAACTTATGACAGTACAAGGAGGACGCTATGAAACGTCTTTGTAGTTTTTTGCTGATTGGTTTGGTCCTGGCAGCGTGCACTATGCCCTCCGCCACTACACCAACACAGGAACCTGGCCTGGCTTTCACACAGGCTGCCCAGACTCTCTCCGCCGAGCTGACACGCATGGCCTACTACAGCACCCCTTTTGCTACGGACACCCCTTTGCCTTTTCCCACGGCAACTCCTCTTCCCCCAACACCGACAACGGCGCCGGGCGTCGTGCCTCCGCCTCCCATCACTCGCTGTGATTGGGTGGGCTTCATCGTCGATCTCACGGTACCAGATGGCGCCTCGTTTCTTCCCTCTACTCCCTTCACCAAGACCTGGCGGTTGAAAAACATCGGCACTTGCACCTGGACGACCGCTTATCAACTGGTTTTCGACCGTGGCAACGCAATGGGAGGGACAGCCATCAACCTGCCTGCAAACGTCGCGCCTGGTCAGACAATTGACCTTTCGATCAATCTGGTTGCCCCGCCGGCCCCTGGCCGTTACCGCGGCTACTGGATGCTTCAGAATGCAGCCGGGGTCAAGTTTGGCCTCGGCGCGCAGGCCAACCAGGCCTTTTGGGTAGATATTAACGTGACCGGTAGCAGCGCCACGACAACGACCATTACCGCGGATACGCCCGATCCCTCTGTGCCAGGGCAGGCAGTGATGGTTAGCGTCACGGTAACCGGTAGCGGCGGCGTCGCGCCGACAGGCATCGTAGCGATTACCGGCGCGGATGTCAACTGCACCATTACGCTTTCGGCCGGTAGCGGCAGTTGTGCAGCGACGTTCAACACGGCCGGCAGCAAGACGTTGACAGCCACTTACAGCGGCGACGCAGCCCATGCTTCCAGCTCCGACACTGAGAGTCACACGGTTAATAAGGGCAACAGCACCACCACTATCACGGCAGATACGCCCGATCCATCCAGCGTCGGCGCGAGTGTGATGGTCAGCGTTACCGTGAGCGGAGCAGGCGCGACTCCAACAGGTCTGGTGCTCATCACCGGCGCAGATACCACCTGTTTCATTACCCTTTCGGGCGGCAGCGGTAGCTGTTCGGTGATCTTCAACACCGTTGGCTCCAAAACCCTCTATGCTACCTATAGCGGCGATAGCAACTACAACGGCAGCAGTGATACCGAGAGCCACGTCGTGAAGTACCCCTCGACTACCACTGTCACCGGCGTTGTGCCGAGTCCGTCCACACCGGGGCAATCCGTTGCCATTGGCGTTCAGGTCACAGGGGCTGGCGCCACGCCAACCGGCACGGTCGCCATCACCGGCGCGGACGTCAATTGCAACATCACGCTGGCTGGCGGCAGCGGTAGCTGCAACGTGGTCTTCAAAACCACCGGCGCCAAGACCATTACCGCTACCTATAGCGGTGACGCCAACTACGCCCCCAGTTCCGCCACAAGGGCCCATAGTGTCGTGCTCGGTCCAAGCATAGTGACCATCACCGCGCACACACCAGATCCCTCGGTCGTTGGGCAATCGGTGACAGTCAGCGTCACTGTCAGCGGCGCCGGCGCTACCCCAACCGGCACCGTCGCCATCACCGGCGCGGACATCAACTGCAACATCACCCTGGCTGGCGGAAGCGGTAGTTGTAACGTGGTCTTTAATACGGTAGGCACAGGCACCAAGACCATCACCGCCACCTACAGCGGCGATATGAACTACAGCAGCAGCACGGCCAGCGTGGGCCACACGGTCAATCAGGCTACATCCATCACTACCATCACTTCCGACCTACCGGATCCATCGGCGACCAACCAAGTGGTTACCATCACCGTCGTTGTCAGTGGCGCCGGCGCCACGCCGACCGGCACGGTCGCCATTACATTCAGCGGGCCTGGTTCGGTGAACGATGGCACCACGAATCCGTGCAGCGCCGGCATCACGCTGATCGGCGGCACCGGGAGTTGTCAGGCTATCTTCACGGCCGCCGGTACCTACACCATCACGGCCACTTATAGCGGCGACGCGAATTACCTGCCCAGCTACGACACCGAGCCACACTCTGTCAATTAGTCTCGCTACCGGTGTCACAGCGGGAACACCGAACCGTCGGGCAGAAAGCTTGCCCGACGGTTTCTTCAGTCGCTCAAGCATCCTTCTCCATTGTGTTCGCGAGAGTCACATCTCCTTCTCGCTAGCCCGCGGGGCAAGCAACCCCAGGAGAACATAAGAGACTACGATGAGAAGAAGCAAGAATTTGAGCGTCGCAGCCAGGCTGGCGAACAAGGAATAAGGTGGAAAGTTCCCCCTGGTCATCATAACAAAGAGCAGGACATTTTCCACTACATCCAGCAAGGCTGCCAGGATGACCCCCCAGCCCAGCGCGCCTCCCATGCCGGCAAATCGCCATCCCAGGCGCTCCGAGGCGATTTGCGTGCCTATTCCCAACACCAGGGTATAGCAGAGGATGAAGAGGAAGTCAAAACCAAGACCGAAGGCCGCATACACCTTATCGGCGTAGTTCCACGATCCAAGGATAGCGCTTACTGTCGTCGTACGCCAGGCAAGTTCAAGAGAAACGACGCCCCAAGGAGCAGCAGCTGTGCGTAGGGGAGGGTCAAGAACGAAGGCAAACAGGCCTAAACAGAAAAGCGCCAGGACGAGAAAAACGACAAAGACGCCCTTGCGCGCCCGGGCAGAGATAAGACTGAAGGGATGGGCAATGGCCATTGCTCTCCTCCTAATTGAGATGTTTGTGGATGAAGCGGCAGAGTGTTCTCTATAATCATACCTTTCCCACTCGGCTATCACAACAGTGCTTTTTTCCTAGTGAGCTCATGATCTGTATGCGAAATCGAACATGGGATTAAGCCGGTCTTCACAACAGGATGCCAAATCGCCTGCTCCGTTGCGAAGATTGGAAAAACACAACGTTCCCGCGTTCTTGCGAGCCAGCGAAAACGGCGAAGCAATCCCCCCGGCCTGCGCGAGAAACTGTTACGGCGTCTGCGCGGTTCTGCCCACAGACGCGGCTTGCCCGAATGCGCCTCGGCTGACAGATTGCAAAACTTCGGTTCCCCGACATTGCCCATCGAAGCCATCCAAGCGAGCCGCATACGCCCCAGGCTACTCTTGTCAGGTGCTCCCCGTCTAGATTAGAACGCTTCGACAAGCTCAGCGCAGGTCTGTTCTCGGCCAGCAAGAATGCTACGCCTGGGACGCAACCATCCGGCTCATCGCCGTACCGTCCACTTCGCGTAGAATGGGCCTGGCGATCGGCTCCGGCAAACCGCGAACGGACAAACCACCACCTACACATTTGGATTTGAACGCCGGCCTAACCCAGGCGCTCGCGGACGGGACGCGCACCATCTTTACGGCCTCTCCCACATCGCGCAACTTGACACTCGACACAAAGTCAGCCCAGAATACGTTATAATTTCTTCATGCGCATTCTCCCCTGGCGCGTTCTCCTTCTAGCTCTTCCTCTGGTCGGTTGTGTGTGGCAGGGGCGCAGGGGGAATTTTCAACAGCCTGAGTTGCCCACCACACCGTCCCCTTCCTCGGTCGTCTCGCTCTCCTCCCTGTCATCCGAAACAGACGCCCCTTTGCGCGGCGTGGCGCCAACGATGGAATCCCTGGCAACGCCAACCGGTGAAGACGCCTCCACACTTCTGGCAAGAGACAACACGTTCATCCTTCCTCCTACGCCCACGCTTATCGCTTTTGTCGCTCCCGAAGCTGCCATCCAGATTCACGCCCCCGGCCCCATGTCAAGCGTGCGCTCTCCTATTCGTTTGCGCGGTTACTTATTGCCGGGCCATAAGAATCGCGTCCACATCGCCTTGATCGGAGAAGATGGTCGTCTCCTGGCACGCCACCTGCTATACGCCTACACTTCGCAACGCTTTGCTTACTTCTCCTTAGAGGTCCCCTTTGAAATCAAAGGCGTCTCTGAATTGGCGCGCTTGCAGGTCAGCACAGAAGATGAATGGGGGCGAACGAAGGCCCTGGCTTCGGTGCGCCTTTTACTTCTCTCCAGCGGCTACGAGGACATCAACCCACCCGGCGATCTGAAGGAGCGCTGTGTCCTGTTCTCGCCCGCGCCTCAAGCAATTGTGAGTGGCGGGGTTGTCTCCGTGGCAGGCTACGCGCGTCCGTCGGATGATTTGCCTCTCATCATCGAACTCATCGGCGCGCAGGGGCAGGCCCTTGTCAGCCGCCTGGTATCGCTTGCGGCACCAGAGGGAAACGGCTACAGTCCCTTTGCAGTAGAAGTACCATACTCTGTTTCCGAACCGCTCCCGGTGCTGCTGGTCGTCCGTCAACTGGACGGACGGATCGGGGGAACGATGTATCTCTATAGTCAGGAAGTCACTCTCGCGCCTTGACGGAAACGGGAAATCGGATATAATGCTCATCAAGTTGAGCAATAACCAAACACTTCGAATCCAGCGAGCGCTTGGACAGAAGTCTGAAGCGCTTGCTTTTGCTTGTCTCCGGCGCGGAAAAACGCTTCCCGGCAAGCAACAAAGCTTTATTCTTTCGAGGAGATGGACGAGTGGAAACGAAAGGGCTCACCGCTTTGCGCATTAGCCTCGCTTCGCCGGAAACCATACTGAGCTGGTCCTATGGCGAAGTAACCAAACCCGAAACCATCAACTATCGCCGCCTGCGCCCTGAGAAGGACGGATTATTCTGCGAGGCCATTTTTGGCCCAACGCGCGACTGGCAATGTTACTGCGGCAAATACAAGAACCAACGCTACAAAGGGATTATCTGCGACAAATGCGGTGTGGAGGTCACCCGCGCAGACGTCCGACGGGAGCGTATGGGGCATATTTCGCTGGCTGCGCCGGTAGCACACATTTGGTACACTCGCCGTGTTCCTTCTTACCTTGGGCTTTTGCTCGACATCTCACGCCGCAATCTCGATCGCGTTCTCTACTTTGCCCAATATATCGTGACCTACGTGGATGAGGAGGCGCGGCAAAAAGCATTGCGGCGGTTGGAAGACGAGATCACCGTTTCCGAACGTGAACGCGCCGCGCAGGTCAACGCGCAAATCGCAGAGATCAAGACCGCGCGCGACCGCACCCTTGCGGAACTCGACACGCGTCGCAAGAAACTCGAGCGGCACTATGACGAACAAATTGCCGCGCGCATCGAACCGGTGATTCAAGAAGGCCAGCGACTGGAAGCCTTGCTCAAGGAAAAGAGCGGACAGGTCCTAACCGAGCCGATCCGCTTTGCCCAGAGCGATGCTATCATCGTGGAAGCCGGGGTTCAGGTCACCGCCGCCCATATCAGCCAGGTGCAGAAGTTCGTGCGCGCGCGCCTGGAAACCCTGGAAAACGAACTCAAAGACGAAAAGCAGCGTGCTCTGGATGAAATTGTCATGGAAGCGGCTCGCATCAAGGCCGAAGCGGACGAGAAAATGAACGCCCTGCGCAGCGAATGGGAGGAGCAAACGACGAGTGCGCAAGACCAAAACACCCGTTTGCGCGACGAATTGCTCGAACTGCGTCCCCTGACCTTTTTGAGCGAAAGCCGCTACCGCGAATTAAAGCAACGCTGGGGACAGGTCTTTCGCGCCGACATGGGTGCCGAAGCCTTCCACGACATCCTGCGTCGTCTCGACCTAGACAAACTCGCCGAGGAACTTTGGCACGAAGTGCGCACCTCCAAAAGCAAGCAAAAGCGCAAGAAGGCCACCTCCCGTCTGAAGGTAGTGGAGGCTTTCCGGCGTTCCGGCAACCGGCCAGAGTGGATGATTCTGACCGTTTTGCCGGTCATTCCACCGGACTTGCGCCCCATGGTCCAGTTAGACGGCGGCCGCTTCGCCACATCCGACTTGAACGACCTATATCGGCGCGTCATCAACCGCAACAATCGCCTGAAACGTCTCCTGGAACTGGGTGCTCCGGATGTCATCGTGCGCAACGAAAAGCGCATGTTGCAGGAGGCAGTGGACTCGTTGATTGACAACAGTCAGCGCGGCAAAGCTCTTTCGCGCCGCGGCCGACGTGAACTGAAATCGCTGAGCGATATGCTCAAAGGGAAGAAAGGCCGCTTCCGCCGCAACCTGCTTGGTAAACGCGTCGATTATTCCGGTCGCTCCGTCATCGTCGTCGGCCCGCAACTGAAGCTATACCAGTGCGGCTTGCCCAAGACCATGGCACTGGAACTATACCGTCCCTTCGTCATCAGCCGCCTCGTAGAGTACAACTACGCATCGAACGTCAAAGGTGGTCGTCGGCTGGTGGATCGCATGCGTCCCGAAGTCTTCGAGGTATTGGAAGAGGCCATCAAGGAGCGCCCTGTGCTGTTGAACCGCGCTCCAACCCTGCACCGGCTTGGCATTCAGGCCTTTGAACCTGTGTTGATTGAAGGATCGGCGATCCACTTACATCCGCTGGTCACCACAGCATTCAACGCAGACTTCGACGGCGACCAGATGGCCGTCCACGTGCCGCTTTCGGAGAAAGCAGTAGAAGAAGCACGCCAACTCATGCTGGCTTCCAAGAACCTGCTCAAGCCAGCCGACGGCGAACCCATTATCAGCCCGTCGAAGGACATGGTGCTGGGCATCTACTATCTGACCAGCGAACATCGGCGCCCTCATTCAGGCGATGAACGCATCTTCTCCGATATGGACGAGGTCGAGCTGGTCTATCAGCTAGGGCAACTGGACGTCCATGCCAAAATCAAGGTGCGGGTCAAGACCTGGTACGACGAACAGGGGAATCGGTTGCCGGCGGCTGAAACGCGCCTGATTGAGACGACGGTTGGTCGCGTCCTCTTCAACCGCATTCTTCCCGAGGAGATTCAATTCACCAACAAGACGCTCGAAAAAGGCGGCATCAAAGACATTATCGCCGAGGTCTACGAGATCTGCGGTCAAGAGGTCACCACGCAAGTGGCGGATGAGATCAAACGCATCGGTTTCGAGTATGCCATGCGCTCCGGCGTCACGCTCGCTGTCTCCGATATCACCATTCCCCCTCAAAAAGAAGAAATCATTGCGCAGGCCTTGCAAGAAGTGGAACAGATGCAGCGCGACTATCGGCGCGGCCTGTTGACCGAACAGGAACAAGATGAACGCGTTATCCAAATCTGGCAACGCACTACGGCTAAAGTCGCCGAAGCCGTCAAGAAGCATATGGCTCCCGACAGCAACCTGGCAGTCATGGCCAACTCCGGAGCAACCAAGGGCGGCTTCGGGCCAATTTCGCAGCTAGCCGGAATGCGCGGCCTGATGGCCGATCCTGCCGGGCGCATCATTCCACGCCCGATTCTCTCCAACTTCCGCGAGGGCCTAACCGCCCAGGAATACTTTATCTCTACCCATGGCGCCCGCAAGGGTCTGGCCGACACCGCCTTGCGCACGGCAGACGCCGGCTACCTGACCCGTCGTCTCGTAGACGTCGCGCAGGATATCATCATCAACGATCATGACTGTGGCACGCGTGAAGGATTCTGGATACGCAAACAGGACGATATCGCCGGTCAACCCCTCTACAATCGCCTTTACAGCCGACTGGTAGCCGAGCGTGTCCTCGACCCGAATACCGGCGAGGTATTAGCGGAGCGCGACGACGCCATCGATCACGAACTGGCGCGCAAGATCATAGCCGCCGGTGTGACCCAGGTCAAGGTTCGGTCACCGCTTACCTGCGAATTACAACACGGCATTTGCGCCAAATGTTACGGTATAGACCTTGGACGCGGCACAATGGTCGAATTGGGCGCGGCGGTTGGTATTATCGCTGCGCAGTCCATCGGCGAACCCGGCACCCAGTTGACGCTGCGCACCTTCCATACTGGCGGAGTCGCAGCAGGCGGCGACATTACGACAGGTCTGCCGCGCGTGGAGGAACTTTTCGAGGCGCGCAAGCAACCCAAAGGCGAAGCTATTGTCGCGGAAATTGACGGCGTAGTGCGCATTATCCAATCGGATCGCTACGCCGATATGCGCCTGGTCCGCGTCGAGAACAGCGAACTGGTTAGCGATGAGTACGAATTCCCCAAAGAGTGGACGATTCTCGTCAAAGACGAGGATGAGGTAGATGCCGGCGCTGTGCTCGGCGCGTTCGGCGAGGCAACAATTACCGCACAGCATGGCGGACGGGTGCGCGTTGAGGACCGGAAAGTCATTGTTTCCTACGATCGTTACGAAGAGGTCGAGTACGAAATCCCAACAACGATGCGCCTGTTGGTGAAAGACGGGGAACGCGTGGAGAACGGGCAACCCTTGACAGAAGGTTCGCTCAACCCCCACCGCATCTTGCGCGTGAAAGGACGAGAGGCCTGTCAGTTATACCTGTTGAGCGAGATTCAGAAGGTCTATCGCAGCCAGGGCCAGAATATCCATGACAAGCATTTCGAAGTCATCATCCGCAAGATGATGTCGAAAGTGCAGGTCAGGCGTCCTGGCGATACCCAATACCTGCCCGGCGATGCTGTTGATCGCCTGGAAATCAAGCGTATCAACGAACATCTCCTGGCTGAAGGGAAACAACCTGCTACCTACAGTGAAATCCTGCTCGGTGTGACCAAAGCATCGTTGTCAACCGACTCTTTCCTCTCTGCCTCCTCCTTCCAACATACCATCAAGGTGTTGGCTGGCGCAGCAATTGCCTCTACTACCGACTATCTCTATGGCCTAAAAGAGAATGTCATCATCGGCAAACTCATCCCTGCTGGAACAGGCTTCATACACGATCGCTTCACCAAGGCTGAAAAAGCCTTAAAGGAGGCCGGCTCCTCTCAATGGGCTGAAATTCCAGAGTAAAAACAACATCAGGACAGCCGAATGGCTGTCCTGATGTTCGCCAGAGCTAGAAAAAGCGCATTTCTTATTCCGCTTAGTATGTTCCACACGCGGACCCATTCAGCGTGAACGAGGCCGGCGCAGCGTTCGCCCCACTGT
>FMJZ01008963.1_pt1 | contig 15571 bp, 16 predicted proteins | sample 1987881 | NCBI WGS metagenome assembly FMJZ01 (sample SAMEA4378227, study PRJEB15110) | soil metagenome | biome: soil; feature: Field; material: Soil | place: India | collected 2015-03-11 | depth 0 m | reverse complement strand
TCTTGAGGAAATAAAGGGCAAAGAAGGGTTGCAATGAAACTGCAATATGAAGAAGTGTCTTCAAAACGACGGCCAATGGCTAACACCCTGAATGTCTCGCCCAGGCTGGAGAGCGAGACCAGAGCAGGTAGAATTTTGCGGGTGAAAAGGTTACCGGTGGCACCGAAAAACACGAGGGTTCGCATGGAACCTCACCCCTGCAAAAGGATTGCCCGGGCTGGAGCCCCGTCCCCTCCTCGGATTTTGAGAGGGAGGACGATGAAGAAGTAGAGCCCCGGTTCAACATCCTGCAGAGCCAACCCCTCAACTATCACCATACCACTCTCAAGGAGTATTTTGTGTGTGGGATGCCCGGGTTGGTCTCGCTCGATACCTAAGGCATCTGTGCCCACTCCCTTGAGTTTTTTGCCCGCCAGAAATCGGGCAGCGCGTTCTGTAAGGTACACAAAGTCCTCCCGAGAAAGGTCGCTGAAGGAGTTATCGGTTTTGAATATTACAAAGTGATTGGGGAAAAAGAGTGGTTCAAAGGGTCTCAGATCCTCTTCGTCAATAGCAGAACGATGACGAAATTCAAGAACCATCGCATGACCCATGTACTGGGTCACAGGGATACGGTCGATGGAGGTTGGAGAGTCCAGTATATGGAGGGGAGCATCGACGTGAGTCCCAGTGTGGCTGTCGAAAGAGATTTTCGTTTCGTTCGCTCCCTCTCTGAGAGTTCGAATGCGCTCAATACTGGGTTTTCGTTCTTTTTTCCCCCGATAGGTGGGCATATCTTCCGCAATGTCCAGGGAGACATCAAACACTTTCATCGTTTTCCTCCTTTCAGGGAACATAAATCATTTTGGCGGTCATACCGCCATCTACAATGATGTTTGTTCCGGTTATGAATTCCGAGGACGGTGAGGCGAGAAAGAGGCAAAGGGTGGCAATATCCTCGGGTGTTCCCACCCGTCCTACGGGGTGCTGAAGGTGATCGATGGGGCGAAGAGAAGGTTCTCGACGAAGGGATCGTTTTTTCCAACGGGATGTTTCAATCCATCCCGGGCTTATGGCGTTGACCCGGATTTTCCGTGAGCTCAAAGAGATGGCCAGAGCATGTGTTATGGCCACCACCCCTCCCTTAGAGGCTGAGTATGCCTCAGTGTGAGGTTCAGACATTAAGGCCCTTGTTGAGGCAATATTCACAATTGCGCCTCCTTCCCGGAAGAGGGGAAGGAGATGTTTAGTCACGAGGAATATACTCTTTAAATTGACTCCAAGGACGCTATCCCATTCCTCCTCGGTGAGGTCTTCAAGGGGTTTTTCGATGAAGATTCCGGCATTGTTTACCAAAACGTCCACACGGTCGACACAAAAACGGATTTCTTCCTGGGCTCTCCGTACCTCTTCCTCCTTTGCCACATCACAGGCTATGGGGAAACATCGATCTTTCCAGTTTATCCACTCTTCTTTGAGTTCTATAAGGGCTTCTTCATCCACGTCCCACACAAAGACCAAGGCTCCGGCCTCAAGGAAGGCTTTTGATATCGCCTTTCCGATACCCTGTGCACCGCCGGTGACGACCACGCTTCTTCCGCCAAAATCATGCATGCTTATCCTCTCCTCCAAGTAGCGTCTTCATTTCCAAAGCATTCCGTACCGCGAAATCCCGGTAACAATTGTTGAACATGAGAAACACGTCTCCTTCCTTAAGGAGTTTGGCAAAAATTCTATCTCTCCATTCTTGGAGCTCGTCCGTGCTGTAGAGATAGCGAAATTTTTCTACCACAGGAATGTTTTTGGCCTGCCAGGCCTCCCTGTTTCTCCCGTGGAAGCGAACGATCGCCACGTTACTCGTCCACTCAAATAAGGGCGGAATGGTCCAGGGAAGACCCGGCTCATCTACACAGACAAGGGGACACCGGAGGTCTTTAAGAAATTTCAAGGTGTGGGAGAGAGTTTGGGGCATAACCCAGCTTCGGTGGCGAAACTCCAAGGCAATGGTAAAATCCTCGGTGTTTTCTTTCAGCCATTCAAGGTAGGAAAAATTGTGTGTTTCCCGACGGAACCACGGTGGGAACTGGAAAAGTATATACCCAATCTTTTTGGCCTCTTTGAGGGGGCGAAGAGCAGAGAGAAACGAAAGAAGGGCTTCCCGAAGCCAGGAAAGAGGAAAATCGGAGGTCGAGAGACACTCTTTTTCTCTTAAGGATTCGTTCAGGTCCCTTTGGAGGAGGGGAGGGATGGCTTTCAAGGCCGTCCGATGGAAGGTGAAGAGGGAAAGAACTTTGATGTTGAAGAGAAAGTGTGGCGGTGTTCTTTCCACCCAGAGAAGAGCATTTCTCTCGGAAGGAAAGGCATAAAAGGTTGAGTCGACTTCGACGGTGTCAAAATGCTGGGCATAAAAGCGAAGACGTTCTTCAGCGGTTTTCACATTCTGGGGATAAAAGTCACTCTCTTCAATGAGAGTTCTGTCTGTCCAGGAACAGGTTCCTACATGGAACACCTCTTTCACCTCTTTGTAGAGAGTATAGTTTTTTATTTTCTCTTCGACAATCCTAACGTGGTAGAATGAAGCTGTATGAAAGGGGGTTGAAATTCTTGGGTCGAGAGAGTATTTCCAATCTTCCCCGCAAGATGAAAGCTGTGGTGAACTATGCACCTCACGATCTTCGTTTTGAGGAGGTGGATGTGCCGGAAATTGGCCCGGGGGAGGTTCTCATCCGGGTTGGGGGATGTGGAATATGCGCGGGAGATGTAAAGACCTTCCACGGGAATGCACGAGTATGGGGAGGAAATGGCCATCCTCCTGCTATTACTGCCCCAGTCATTCCGGGACATGAATTTTTCGGGCGGGTTGTAGCTTTGGGAGAGGGGGCCAAAGAGAAGTATGGTATTTCTCTTGGAGATTGGGTGGTCTCTGAGCAGATTATTCCCTGTGGAGTCTGTCGTTTCTGCAGGGAGGGTAATTACTGGATGTGTGAGCGGCATTACATCTTTGGCTTCAGACGCAAGGAAGCGGAGGGAGCTTTTGCCGAGTATATGCGCCTTCCCCAAAATGCCTTGAACTACAAGCTTCCAGAAGATTTTCCCCTTCGAGTGGCTCCTTATGTTGAGCCTTTAGCCTGTGCCATCCACGCTGTGGATCGAGCTGAGATCGGGTTTCAGGATGTGGTGGTTGTAGCTGGAATGGGTGCTATCGGCCTTGGAATGCTTCAGGTGGCTCGACTCCGCAATCCCCGTCTTCTTATAGCCATCGATATCGTTGAAAAGCGCCTCAGTCTGGCGAGAAAGCTTGGAGCCGATCTTGCCCTCAATCCCAAGGTGGCAGATGTGGTGGAAGAGGTCAAGCGTCTGACCGGTGGTTACGGCTGCGATGTGTACATCCACGCCAGCGGCAACCCACAGGGCGTCATTCAAGGTTTGCAAATACTTCGTCGTCTTGGCCGTTACGTAGAATTCAGCGTCTTCAATGCTCCAACGACTGTGGACTGGAGTATCATCGGAGATGTCAAAGAGCTTGATGTCCGGGGAGCACACCTGAGTCCCTGGACGTACCCGGTGGCCATTCGCCTTTTGCATGAAGGTCTTGTCAAAGCGGATGAGATTGTCACCCATGAGTTACCCCTTGAAGAATTCAAAAAGGGTTTTGAGCTGGCAGAGCGAGGAGACGAAGCCATCCGGGTCGTTTTGAAGCCCTGAGGAGTGGGGGAGTTGCGAAGGCAGACAAGAGATCTCGCTTTGATATGTGAGGCAGCAAAGCTTTACTACTATGAGGACCTCACCCAGGACCAAATTGGTGAGGTCCTCGGACTTTCAAGACAGAAAGTTTCACGGCTTTTACGACAGGCCAAAGAGGAGGGGCTTGTTCAGATTCGAGTGCTTGAAGTAGGAGAGGAAAGGAAGGAGCTTGAAGAAAAAGTCAAAGCGCGCTTCGGCCTTAAAGAAGTGCGAGTGGCTCTGACTTTTACGAACGATCATCAACATGTTATGAGGCGTATCGCTCAGGTTGCAGCTTCCTATCTTCGCAATGTGGTTGAGCCCCACATGTCTCTGGGAGTGGCTTACGGGAAAACGCTCTTCGCCATGACGCATTTCCTCGTCCCCAAGACCGTCCCTGGCCTTGAAGTGGTGCAGATTATGGGGGGATATGGAAAACTCAAGGGGAATGTGGTGGCTGTAGAACTTGCCCGAGCCATCGCCCACAATTTTGGGGGGAATGTGACATATCTCCTGGCTCCGGCCTTTGCCAAAGATGCCGAGACACGATTGGTGCTCCTCAGGGATGAGCGTATAGCCCGGGTTCTTGAGCTTGCTCGGGAAGTAGACATGGCCCTGGTAGGGGTTGGAGGTGTGACCTCGGGTTCAACGCTTCTTGATACTGGAGATATCTATCTCCAAGAGGTTGAGGAGCTTGTGCATCGTGGGGCAGTGGGAAATATTTGTGGCAACTTCTATGACGAAGCTGGAGAGGTGGTCCACTGCCAGGTCGATGAGCGGAGAATTTCCCTTCCCCTAGAAGACCTTGTGAAGATTCCTAAGGTCGTGGGAGTTGCAGGAGGGGAGGGAAAACTCAAGTCCATTTTCGGAGCCCTACGAGGAAAGTTTATCAACGTCCTCATTACTGATGACGTGACCGCTTCAGCACTCCTTGAGAGAAGGTAGTACGCTGCTTGGGTCATTTGAGGGTCAAGGGGTAGTTTTTCTTGAAGCCGGTAATCTGGGAAAAGAACAACCACCCCCCACGAAGTAGGCTCCTTCGCTATCCGGTTTTTTTCTCCTCTCAGAAGATGTACTCTCGCACTTCTGTGTGAATCTCTGTCTCTCCGAAAGAGCACTCCCAAGAGGCGATCGGTCTCCTTTTGTCTTTGCTCCTTCCTGGCTCCATCCTCGTGAGGTAGATGTTGAGGCTCTGGGAAAGGGTAAAGGTTTCCTTCGGTGCTCTGCTTCTTTGAAGAAAGACGACCTTGTTGTCCACCCTGGCAATACACTCAACTGCAAGCTCAACGATGAAGAGAGGCCTAAGAGGATGGAGATAATCTCTCCCAGCACAAAGGTAGTTTTCTTGGCAAAGACCACGGTGAATGTATCTTTCTCTGCCTCCTTGACTTATCTTCCAAGACCAATCTCGCGAAGCCAGACCCACACTTTTTCCTGGGCTTTTTCCACCTCTTGTCCGTAGACCGCGAGTCCTTTCAAGAGAGTTGCCCCAGGGCAGAGTTTAGCGATTTCTCTTTCGATTCTTCCCATTCCTCCTCCCCCATGAGTAACAAAAGGTACCACAGTTTTTCCCGACCAGTCATGTGCCGAGAGAAAGGTCGCAATAGGAGGAGCGATAGTACTCCACCAATTTGGAGAACCGACAAATACGATGCTATATGGCTTGAGGGAATCCAGGTTTCTCTGTAGAGGCGGTTTGTATCCAGCTTGTATCTCTTTCTTTGCTTGTTGCACTGTCACGGCGTAGGAAGAAGGGTAAGGGTCTTGCGGTTCTACCTCGAAAAGCTCTCCCTTTACAGCTTCCTGAACGAGTAGAGCCAGGTGGCGAGTCTTTCCCGACCAACTGTAGTAGGCGATGAGGACTTTTTCTTCCATGGCTGTCCCCCTTTGAATTTCCTCATTAGATGTTTTCATTCTATCACTTTTAAAGAGGTTGGATTTTGGAACACTAAATGCTTTTTCGACTGCATTGTGATACCATGGAGAAAAGAGTAAGCAAGGAGGGAAAAGTATGCGTTCTGTGCCATTTTTGGTCATCCTCGTGTGCTTTGGTGTTCTCTTTCTTAGTGCTTTTGGTCTTGGTGCCCAGGAGGTGCGCCTTTCGGCAAGCACCTTCTCTTCAAATGGGGACCTCATCCAGGGATGGTACTGGCTGAGAGACCCAGAATTCAAGCAGATTGCTGAGTGGGTTTTTACCAGCGTTCCTCCGGGAGAAGAAGACCTCGTTTTGGACTGGGAAGTGTTAGCCACCGACCGGGTAAATGGTCCGCGAGGCGTGGATGCGCATTTTTTCATCTCTTACGGTATTCCCCCTTTGCAAGGCCGAGGAGGGCTTATTGTTGGGGTGCAAGAGGTTTTTCTTCCTAACGTTTCGCCACCCCATGACCCGGTGGGATACCTCTGTCGGGGGAGAATAACCATACCCCGTGAGCATCTTGAGAACGCCTCTTCGGTATGGATACGGGCTCACCGAACCCCGCATCCGGAAAACCCACAAAGAGAAACACCCTCAAGAGTTCACGTTGCCTTTAACGAAAAGAGCGTCGTGCTCCTTGTGGGGGGGACGGTAACTGGTGGAGAGAGCGGAGAGACCCCTGAAGAGGCAGCCGATAGTGATGTGCGCTGGGAAGCAATAGGTATCAGAGAGGGGAGTATTTCAGGAAGCTTTGGAGGATTGCAACCAGGTGGCCTTGTTGATTCTGAAGACTGGTATTTTTTCCCTGCTTCTTTGGGACAGATTATCAATCTTTCTCTCGTGATGCCGCAAAATGCCAGCTTTTCCTTGAGTTTGTATCCTCCGTACTCAGCAAGTAGCGTGGGGACACAAGAAAGACAAGGAAGCGTGCGTACCCTTTGCTATGTTGCTGGAGAAAGTGGTGACTGGTACGTGCGGGTGGGTCGGAATAGTGGAAGAGGGGAATATACTCTTTCTCTTTCGCTCGCCGAACAGAACGATGCAGGGAGTGGTAGAGATGCCGGGAATGTGCGCTGGAAGGCGCTTTCGATTTCTCCGGGTACTTGGAAGGGGTTTTTAAAGGCAGCCGATTCTGAAGACTGGTACACTTTTCCAGTAGAGGGAGGGCAAAGGATTGATGTTTCCCTCACTATGCCGCAGGGAGCTTCTTTCTCTTGCGCTCTGTATCCTCCGCGATCAAGTAGTAGCGTGGGAAATATCACGGCAATGGGAAACACTCGTTCTCTGCATTGCCTTTCTACCGGTGCCGGCAACTGGTATCTGCGAGTAGGTCGGAATAGCGGAGAAGGAGAATACACCGTGCAGTTACAAGTAGGAGGAACTGGAGCTTCTGTTACTCCTTCTCCTTCACCCCAGGCAACAGCAACGCCATTTACCACTCCCTCACCCACACCCTTTGTGACCCCTTCACCATCGCCTCTTGTGGCTGTTACTCTCCCTCCCGACTTCTCGACGCCTCCACCGTTTGCAGGGTACAAAGTTATCATCACCACAGGGAACATGGACGGGGCAGGTACCGATGCCAACGTCTATCTTACCCTGTATGGGACTCAGGGAACTTCGCGGGAGATTTTCTTGGACGACCCCGATCGCAATGATTTTGAGCGCGGTCAGACTGATGAATTCCTCCTTTCTCCCCAGGAAGTACCAGATTTGGGAGTAATCAACCGCGTCTATTTACGTCATGATAATTCGGGTATCCGGCCGGGATGGTTTGTCGTTTCGGTAACGGTGGTGAATCGCTCTACCGGTCAGGAGTACGTTTTCGTCTTCAATCGCTGGTTAGCTCAAGATGAGGGTGACAGGGCACTCGGTGCTTTTCGAAATCGGACCATAAACCCGGTGAAGCGCTTTGAGCCTCCCTATTCAGGGACACGAGTGTGGACCCATGAATTAGGAGGGGGCAGAGGCTTATGCCAATGAAGCTTCCGGTGGTATTGGTCTCTACCTTGATTCCTACGCCGGTGGAGCTACTGCCACGGCAGGACAACCAATCTGGGTGAATGCCCCGGAAGCGGTAAATCTCACCGTCAGTGCCTTGGTACGCTATGTTGGTGGAACGGTCAATTTCGCCTTTGCTTCCTTTTCAGAGTTAGAGCTTTTCTGGGAAACCAATGGGAATCTATCGCGTCGAAAGATTTCCCCTGCTTTCAGCGGACCGGTAGTCTTAGACAAAATCCTCTCCTTAGCTCTTTTAGGAGTACCAGGAGTCCTTGGAGAGCTTAGAGAGGGAGCAGCCGTTCTGAGTGTGGCAGAGAAGCTCAGGCGAGCAAAGGAGATTGTGGAAGTCATCGGCGTTGTATACAACCTCTATCAACTTGGTGACGCTTTATCCAGACTTGAGAGTGCCGGAAACCTCAAAACAGAGCGTCTGAATTTTACCTTCCGCACCCAACCGGGTTGGAATAAGATTTCTATAGGTCTGCGAGGAAACGTTTCAGGATTGGTAACTGGTGCTTCCTTTGTCATCGTTGGGGGACAGGTACAGTGGATTGAGGTGGTAGGACTGCCGTAGGAGCGTATTTGAGTGATGGCTTTGTTCCCTCGGAAGTGGTATACTGAAGTTCGAGAAGGTTGTTCCGGGGAGGGGAAAGGGTGTTAAAGCCGTTTCTTTTTGTACTAAAAACCGTGTTCCTTGCCATACTTTTTCTTCTCTTTCAGGGAATTGCTTCTTCTTTGAGCAGGATTCCGGTTTCCTCGGAAGGCGAAGCTCGTATAATGTTGCCTCTTTTCTTTGTGTATCTCGCACAGGCAGGGATAGTGGGCTACTTTGTGGTTCGGTCCTTTTTGAGAGGATGGAAGCTCTGCGTTTTGGTTTTCGTGATTCTTTTTGGGGTTACCACCTTTTTGACCCAAATAGAGACTTTGGTTTTTCTGCGCTATCTTGTTGCATCGGTACCGAAGGAAATTGTGCCTCGCCTTTTCTTGCAAGGATTTCTTGCCGCGCTCTTTTTTGCTCCTTGCGTCGTAGCAGTACATGGTAAGCTCAAAGGAAAGGAAGAATCGCCTCCTTTGGTTTTAGAGCTTTCTGGGAGATGGTTGGTTACGTTTGTGGTGTTGTCTTTTGTGTACGTTCTTGTGTACCTTGGCTTCGGGTCTTTGGTGTTTCGACCCCTGGCGGGAAGGGCATTTGAAGAGTACTATGCAGGGTTGAGACTTCCTTCGTGGGTTCTTCTTCTGCAGATTGGTCGAGGGTTTGTCTTTGTGCTTTTGGGGTTTTTGGTTGTGCGTTCTCTTAAAGTGCAGCGCTGGGAAAAGAGTCTTGTGGTAGCACTCCCTTTTTCAATCCTCATGGGGTTTTTGCTCCTTCTTCCGAATCCCTATATGCCTGAGGTGATTCGTCTTTCTCATTTTGTGGGGGTGACATTGTCGAATTTCTTGTTTGGATGGATTGCAGGATGGTGGTTGAGTGTTTGAAGGGGTTGCCTAATCTTTTGTGCGAAAGGAATGGGTTTTGGGAAGGGTAGGGAGGTAAAGGTGATATGCTCGATCGGCATTGATTTGGGAGGAACAAAAGTGGCCGGAGCACTTGTGGCCTTTGAGGGTGAGAGGGTAGAGGTTCTCGCTTATGAAAAGGTCCCCGTAAGCCCTGAGCAACGGGTAGAGCAAGTGCTTAAAGACATCGAAGAGCTCGTACATTCGCTCCTTGGGCAGTTAGAGAGGAAAGAAAAACTTTTGGGGGTTGGGATCGCTTGTCCTGGGGTGGTTGACGTTGAACGAGGGGTTATAGTGTATTCGGAAAACCTGAACTGGCAAAATGTAGAGGTAGCCTCGACACTCTCCTTAAGGCTTCATTTTCCCCTTTTTGTGGAGCACGATGTCCGCAGTGGAGCTATTGCCGAGGTATTCTTTGGAGCAGGGAGACCGTATCGAAATCTTGTGTACTTGAGTGTGGGGACAGGTATTGGAGGGACACTCGTTTGGGAACGCCATGTCATTCGAGGAACACGAGGTATTTCTGCCGAACTTGGACACATGGTTATTGCTCCGGATGGTCCTTTGTGTCGCTGTGGAAACGTGGGTTGCCTTGAGACCCTTGCTTCAGGACATGCTATGGAACGGGAAGCTTATCACGTGCTGCGTGCAGCCGTCGATGGGGTAACGATCGTGGAGCGAGCAAAAGAGGGGATAGAACCGTTTTTTCGGATTGTAGACCGTGCTGCTTTCTACTTGGGTGTTGGTTTGGCGAACATTGCCCAAATCTTTGATCCAGAAGTGATCATCATTGGGGGAGGGGTGGCCGAAGCGGGCGATTTCTGGCTTGGGCGGGTGCGTTCGTACTACCACACTCACCAGTTTTGGTCTTTTCCCCTACCTGAGCTTATCTTGGGTCGATTCCTTGGTCGGGCGAGCACGGTTGGTGCAGCAGGGTTACCACTTTTGAGGGGGAAGAAGTCTTTTTAGGGAACGACTTCGATCACGCCTGAGACCATCCCCATCCAGCAGGTAAATTTGAACCTACCGGTTCTTGTAGGCGTGAACTCTTTGACGGTGGTAATTCCGCGGACGATTTTTATCTCTTCTGGGAAGAGACCAGGGACGATAATGGCGTCGGTACATCGACTCACGCCGCGGTCAATTATTTCCCACCGAACAGGTGTGCTCACTTTGACTTTGAAAGTGTTAGGGATGTATCGAAAAGCAGATGTTTCCATGGTAATGACCTGCTTGTCCCTTTCGAGAAAAGCCAATGAAGTCTTTTCTCGAGAAGTGAAGAAGGTAGGAGATACTGCGTTGCCTGGGCTTTTGATCCCCCACACGTTGAGCTGGGCATGAATGGTGAAGAAGGCAAAAAAGATAACCATGACACCGGCGGCCTTGAGTGCTATGCGGGAAAGGCGAGGGTGACGAAAAACGGTTGTGCTTGAAAAACCGATGATCCAAAGAGCGGGAAAGGTGCCCAAGGCAAAGAACCCCATTATGAGACTTCCCCGGGGAGCGTTTGCAGACATCAGGGCTACACTTTGGGCCGTCATTGTGAAGCCGCAGGGTAGAATGACCGTGGCTACTCCTTTCAAAAAAGAGGCTGGTAAAGAAGGAGCTCTACCTGCTTGTACTGTCCTCAGAATAGGGATTTTAGAAAAAAATGCAAAAGGAGAGAAAACATTGGTTACTCCCATCATGTGAAGCCCTGAAAAGAAGAGCCCTATTGAAACTACAGTAACCACAATGGTGAAGAAAGATTGGGAAAGTGCGAGGAGATTGCCCACTGCTCCAAGGAGACCTCCAAAGGCAAAGAAAACGAGGAGTCGTCCGCTGTGAAAGAGGAGTTGGTGGAGAAGGTTGGCTTTTCTCTCTGGGACTTTTCTGCCCATTCTCTTGCAAGGGCAATGATGAGACTCCCTACAAGGGCTGCGCAGTTTGAAGTTCCTGCGATCGCACCGAAAAGGAAGAGTGCCCATAGGGAAGGCTGGGAGTGCATGCTCAAAGATTTGCCCCAAGGAACTTTTTGCCAGAAAAGAAAAAGCCCCACAAAAAGTGCCGCAATGGCTATAGAAAGAAGAGAGTCTTTGGGTCTTAGGGGGAGAGAGGAATCAGGGAAAGTGTACCCTTCTTCTTGAAAGAGAGCATTGAGCTCTTGGGGAGTGAAAGGATTTTCTCTGTATTGCACGGTGAGGATTTTTTGGTTGAGGTTGACAAAAGCAGCGATCACGTTTTCGCGAGTAGTAAGTTTTCCCTCAATAAGCAGCGCACAACTTGGACAGTGTATTTCCTGCACCTTATAAACCTTTGTGGTTGGCATGTGCTCGGCCTCCTTTGGAGTAGGCCTTCTTGACCTAAGAATATTAATCTGATAAAATTAATAGAAAATATAGAATTGATGGATATATTCATATCGGAAAAGAATTCGTTTGTCAAGGGCTTGAAGGGAAGGGAATACGACGTGGCAAAAGAGCGAATCACCTTGAGCATTGAGACGGGTGTGCATCGTCAAGACTCCTTCGAGGGTATCGAAGAGACCCTCAGGAAACTCCCGGGTGTCTACGAAGTTGTGGTCTCTCAAGAGGACGAAAAGATCACTGTGGTTTTCGATCCTCAAAAGACGTCTCAAGAAGAGTTGATCCGTACAATTGAGAGATTAGGGTCCGCAGAGAAAAGGGAAAGTGCTCCATCTCCGCAGAGGGTATCTTTCCGCATCTTGGGTATGCACTGCACGGCATGCGCCATGCTCATTGAGCGGGAGCTCAAAAAGCAAAAAGGGGTTAAGGAAGCCCAGGTGAGTTTTGCTTCTGAGAAAGCCCAGGTCGTCTTTGATCCTCGCTCTATTCGGGTAGGGCAGTTGATTCAAACCATAGAACGTATAGGGTACAAAGCTTCGTTGGCCGACGAGGAAAGTTCTCGCTTTTTCCAGGAGGAACAAATACGAAAGTTTGCCACCGGTTTCTGGATGAGCGTCTTTTTAAGTCTTCCCTTGGCCTATTTTATGTTCCTTGATTTTATTCCTCGCCTGCCGGGAGGGTCTTTTCTTCCTCCTCTTGTAGCTTTGCTCTCCCTCCTTTGTGCTACTCCCATTCAATTTTGGTTGGGATGGCCTTTCTATCGGGGAATGTGGTCGAACCTTCGCTTAAAATCTTTTAACCACGACAGTCTTATTGCCATCGGAACCTCGGTAGCCTACGGGTACAGCCTCTATAACTTCGTGCGTTACATCGTTGTGTATCGGTCTCCTGTGGGGATAGGGGGAACAAAAATTCACGAAATTTACTTCGAGGTCTCTGCTTTTCTTATCACCTTTGTGCTCTTAGGGAAGTGGCTTGAGGCAAAAACCAAGGGTAGGACTTCTGAGGCCATCGAAAGGCTCCTCAGTCTCCAGGCAAAGACAGCCCGGGTGAGAAGGAATGGGGTGTTACTTGACATTCCTCTTGAAGAGGTACAAGTGGGGGATGTGGTGGCAGTCCGCCCTGGGGAAAAGATTCCGGTTGATGGGGAGGTAATTGAAGGATATTCGGCGGTGGATGAGTCACTTCTTACAGGGGAAAGTATCCCGGTGGAGAAGAAACCCGGTGACATGGTGGTGGGGTCAACGCTCAACAGAACTGGGAGTCTGACCATTGTTGCCACACGGGTGGGAAAAGACACGGTGTTCGCACGAATAATTCAGTTGGTAGAAGAAGCACAAAACTCCAAAGCTCCAATTCAGGCATTTGCGGATCGGGTGGCCCGTATTTTTGTTCCTCTTGTCTTGGGAGTATCTGTATTGACTTTTGGAGTATGGTACCTTGTGATAGGTGCTTCTCTTTCTTTCTCACTCTTGGCCTCTGTCTCGGTTCTTGTCATTGCTTGTCCTTGTGCTCTGGGTTTAGCCACGCCAACGGCCTTGATGGTGGGCACAGGCAAGGGAGCAGAGCATGGTGTCCTGATCAAAGGAGGCGAGGCACTCGAGAAAGCACAGGGCATTCAGGTTGTTGTCTTTGACAAGACGGGTACCCTCACCTATGGACGACCTCAGGTGACAGATGTGGTAGCGCTTTCTTTGCCTTCTGAGGAGATACTCTGCATTGCCGCTGCTGTGGAGCAGGCCTCGGAACATCCCCTGGCGGAAGCCATCGTTGAGGAAGCCCAAAAGAGGGGACTTTCTTTGAGTACTGTTTCAGAATTCCGAGCCCTTCCTGGACAGGGTGTGGAGGGGGTAGTGGACGGAGAACGGTACTTTTTGGGTAGCCATCGCTTTATTGTGGAGAAAACCCACGTAGCTACGGCCCAGGTGGAGGAAATCGTTGAAGAATTGGAAAAACAGGGCAAAACGGTTGTCCTCCTTGCGAAGGTTGAAACGGTGCTTGGAGTGATAGGAATTGCCGATATCCTGAAAGAATCGGTTCCTTTGGTGGTCCAAGCTTTGAAGAAAAGGGGGAAAGCGGTGTACATGCTCACTGGCGACGGTCGGCGGGTTGCCAAGGCCGTCGCTCATCAGGCGGGTATCGACAAGGTTTTAGCTGAGGTTCTTCCTGAAGGAAAAGTGGATGAAGTGAAACGATTGCAAGCCCAGGGGAAAAAGGTAGCCTTTGTAGGGGACGGTGTCAACGATGCTCCTGCACTGGCCCAGGCCGATCTTGGCATTGCCATGGCCAGGGGAGCCGATGTAGCTCTGGAAGCCGGAGATATCATTCTTGCTCACGATGACCCACAAGGAGTTGTAACGGCTTTTGAGCTTGCTGAGAAGACTCTGGGAAAAATCCGACAGAATTTCTTCTTTGCTTTCTTCTATAACCTCTTAGGTATTCCGGTAGCGGCTCGGGTATTTGCCCACTTTGGCCTTGTACTCAAACCCGAACTCGCGGGATTGGCCATGGCTTTGAGTTCAGTGTCGGTGGTGACGAATTCGCTCCTTCTTCGGAGATTCCGTCCGGGGAGACGAGATGTCATCTCAACTCTTGCTCCTCTTTTTATGGCCATCATCTTTACCCTACTCTTTTTTGGCTTTGCCCGTTTCAGCTCCGTCATGGAACACATGGTGCCCCTTTCTGCTCTGTCTACATGGCGAGAAGCTGGTGTGTATATGGCTGAAAATGTAGCTCGAGTCAGTTTTACTCCTTCTGGGCAACCAAGGTTCTTTTTGGGTGTGGTGACTATAGACTATCCTCTTTTTGAGGCTCAGGAGGGGGCATTGAATCTTCTTCCTGGAGAAATGATTTTGGGTTTTGAAGAAGCTCGCATGATGCGCAAAGAAAAACTTTTCAAGAGAGTTGGTGACGTACTTTTGGATTTCTTCGGCCTTCCTCAGGTGAAGATTGTAGGAGTACTTCGACCTACTGGCACAATGCTCGACCACTATCATTTTGTGCGTCTTGAAACCTTGATGCGGCTTCGTACGGTAGCGAGGGTGCAGGTACTTTTGGGAGAGGAATTTCCGGCTTTTTTCTATGTGGTGAGAGAGGAGAGTTTACCTCACCAGCTCCCGGGACTCTCTCTTTCGGATTTTGCCCGACGTGATTCTTACTATCCCATGTACCTCGGTTTTGTTGAGGCAGAGATGATGAAACGGAAGGGATCTTTCCGTCGAGTTGGAGATCGATTAGAGAATTTCTTCGGTCGCCAAGTGATCGTAGCAGGTATTCTCCCTCGGACTCAGACGATGCTCGATTATTTCCGCTTTGTGAGCGAGGAATTCTTCACAGAATAGAAGGGGGACTTGAGGCGTTCTTTTTCGAACGCTTCATGTATATAAGTTCAACACCGCTGAGACCCTTGAGGTACCCCCCTCTTTCGTACTCCCAGAGACTTCTGTATCCACGGTAGAAGGTATTTTGGGCAACGCTGTGCTCTTTTGGGTGGTGGCCAAAGAGTACCTCCCGACAAACTCGAGGACCTCAAAACCAGTTGTTTCAGGGCAGAGGGGAAGGGTACCACAATGGTTGAGGAACGCTCTCTCAAGAAGGAGGACAAACTTCCCTCTCCTCTTATAGGGCCTCTCATTCTTTTTCTCCGTCCTGAGTGTTTCGTTTCTCTCCGAGACTACACAGAGGCCGCGAAGCCCCGCGTTACCCGGTTACAGAGGTTTTTTTGTGTACAGATCTCTTGAGAATTCTTTCTTGTCGTGCCTGGATAAAGGAGGTGGTCTTGCGGAGGTGCCACAAAGATGGCCAAAGGATATAATCACTGGTAGGGGAGTCGTCCAGGATTATACTGCTCTGTATATGAGGAGGGCGATCATCGTATGGCTTACTATGACGGTCGGGAAATGGAAAAGAGGGTCGAAAGAGTAAGGGGAATACTCGAAAAGTATAATCTTGATCTTGTCCTCGTGTACTACGACGAGTTCAACCTGGCAAACGCCTGGTATCTCACCGCGTGGTGTCCCCAGTTTGAGAATGGAGCAGTCCTGGTACCCCGAGAAGGAAACCTGATGATACTGGGTGGACCGGAGAGTGAGCCCTTTGCCAGAATGGACAGTGC
>FMJZ01005414.1_pt1 | contig 15576 bp, 13 predicted proteins | sample 1987881 | NCBI WGS metagenome assembly FMJZ01 (sample SAMEA4378227, study PRJEB15110) | soil metagenome | biome: soil; feature: Field; material: Soil | place: India | collected 2015-03-11 | depth 0 m | reverse complement strand
ACGGGGCTGGCAGCGTTGCTATAATAACCCTCAATGTAACGTTTTTTAACATTCGCAGTTTGCAGCATGGGCGATCCAGTGCCTACGGGTGAAATTCGGGTTCGGGGTGCACGGCAGCATAATCTGAAAAACATTGACCTCGATCTCCCCCGCGATCGCCTGATTGTGATGACCGGAGTTTCTGGTTCCGGTAAGTCCTCTTTGGCCTTTGACACGATTTTTGCCGAAGGACAACGCCGCTATGTGGAGTCCCTCAGTGCCTACGCGCGGCAATTCCTCGGTCAGTTGGATAAGCCTGATGTGGATGCCATTGAGGGGCTGAGTCCAGCGATTTCCATTGATCAAAAGTCCACTTCCCACAATCCTCGCTCGACGGTGGGCACGGTCACGGAAATCTATGACTACCTGCGGCTGCTCTATGGCCGTGCGGGTGAAGCCCATTGCCCCCATTGCGATCGCTCGATTCGCCCCCAAGCCATTGATGAGATGGTGGATCAGGTGATGCAGTTGCCGCCGCAGACCCGCTTTCAAGTCTTGGCTCCCATTGTTAAAGGGAAAAAGGGCACCCACAAGAAGCTGCTATCGAGTCTAGCCAGTGAAGGTTTTGTGCGAGTTCGCATTGATGGCGAGGTGCGCGACCTCAGTGATGCCATTGAACTGGATAAAAACCATGCCCACACGATTGAAATTGTTGTCGATCGCCTTGTGCTGAAGCCGGGGATTGAGGAACGCTTAGGAGATGCCTTGCGAACGGCGTTGCACCATGCCAATGGTACGGCAATGGTCAGTGTGGTGTCCCGTGAGGGCGAGGCGGAGGGTCAAACGCTCCTGTTTTCTGAAAATTTTGCCTGCCCTGAGCATGGGGCAGTGATGGATGAGCTATCCCCGCGGCTCTTTTCCTTTAACTCCCCCTATGGTGCCTGTCCAGAGTGCCATGGCTTGGGCTATTTACGCAAATTTAGTCCGGAGTTGATTGTCCCCAATCCTGCACTACCCGTCTATCTGGCGATCGCCCCCTGGGCGGAGAAAGAACACGACTACTACCTTGCTCTCCTCTGTGGCATTGCCGAGGCCTTTGGCTTTGACATCAATACACCGTGGTACAACCTGACGGAGTTGCAGCGGGAGATTATCCTCTACGGCACCGATACCCCAATTCTCATCCCCGCTGATTACCGCTATCGCAAACGGGACTACTACCGCCAATTTCAAGGGGTGATCCCAATTTTGGAGCGGCAGTACCGCGAAGCCACCTCCGATGCCTACCGCCAAAAGCTGGAAGAGTACCAAGTCAACCAAACCTGCCCCGCCTGTGGCGGTCAACGCCTAAAACCCGCTGCCCTAGCGGTGCGCTTGGGGCAATATCGCCTCACGGATCTCACCAGTGTCTCGATTCGCGAGTGTTTGGCACGGCTGCAATCGCTGCAACTTAGCTCCCGCCAACAGCAGATTGCGGAACTGGCGCTGCGGGAAGTGACGGCGCGGTTGCAGTTTCTGGTGGATGTGGGGTTGGATTACCTGACGCTGGATCGCAGTGCGGCCACCCTCTCTGGCGGTGAAGCCCAACGCATTCGCTTGGCCACCCAAATTGGCTCTGGCCTGACGGGGGTGCTCTATGTCCTTGATGAACCCAGTATTGGCCTGCACCAGCGGGATAACGATCGCCTGCTGCAAACGCTGTTTCGCCTGCGGGACTTGGGGAATACACTGATTGTTGTCGAACACGATGAGGACACGATCCGCGCTGCCGATCACATTGTCGATATTGGCCCAGGGGCGGGGATTCACGGCGGCCAGATTGTGGCTCAAGGCACCCTAGAGGCGATTCTCAACCATCCCGACTCCCTGACGGGGGCTTATCTGTCGGGGCGCAAGCGCATTGAAACCCCCAGCGATCGCCGACCGGGGAATGGCCAATCCCTCGTTCTCAAAAAGGTCTCCCGCAACAACCTCAAGGACATCACAGTCGAAATTCCCTTGGGCAAGCTAGTGTGTCTGACGGGGGTATCGGGGTCGGGGAAATCCACCCTCATGCACGAAGTGCTCTATCCTGCCCTGCAGCACCATCTCGGTCACAGTGTGCCGCTTCCCAAGGAACTGGGGCACATCGAAGGCTTGCATGCCATTGATAAAGTGATTGTCATTGACCAGTCCCCCATTGGTCGGACGCCCCGCTCGAACCCTGCTACCTACATTGGCGTCTTTGATGTCATCCGTGAGGTCTTTAGCCAAACCGTTGAGGCCAAGGCACGGGGCTACAAGCCGGGGCAGTTTTCCTTCAATATCAAGGGTGGCCGCTGTGAAGCCTGCGGTGGTCAAGGGGTCAATGTCATTGAGATGAACTTTCTACCCGATGTCTATGTCCAGTGCGAGGTGTGCAAAGGGACACGCTACAACCGCGATACGCTGCAAGTGAAGTACAAGGGCTGCTCGATCGCCGATGTTTTGGATATGACCGCCGAGACAGCGCTGGCCTTTTTTGAAAATATCCCCAAGGCGGTGAGCAAACTGCAAACCCTCGTGGATGTGGGCTTGGGCTATCTGAAACTGGGACAAACCGCCCCCACCCTCTCTGGGGGAGAAGCCCAACGCCTCAAATTAGCGGCTGAACTGTCGCGCCGCGCTACGGGCAAAACCCTCTACCTCATTGATGAGCCGACCACGGGGCTATCCTTTTACGATGTGCATAAACTCCTCGAAGTGTTGCAGCGGCTGGTGGACAAGGGCAACTCCATTCTGGTGATTGAGCACAATTTAGATGTGATTCGCTGTGCCGATTGGATTATTGATCTAGGGCCAGAGGGGGGCGATCGCGGGGGAGAGGTGGTTGCTGTCGGTACCCCTGAAGCGGTGGCACTGATGCCCCAATCCTACACAGGGCAGTATCTGGCCAAGGTCTTAAATCGCGCTGCTGCCAATTCGCAGTAGTAGAATACAGGTTGCTCTGCCTTGCGGTGTGCCTATGCCGACAATGACCCTCTCCATTTCCTGTCCCGATCAGCGGGGGCTAGTGGCCAAGTTGGCACAGTTTGTCTATCGCTACAACGGGAACATTGTCCATGCGGACCACCACACCGATGCCGTTGCAGGCATTTTTCTCTCCCGCCTCGAGTGGGAACTAGAGGGCTTTGCAATCCCCCGCGATCAAATTGCCACGACTTTCATCAACTATGCGCAGCGGGAAAAGGTCTTTGCCAGTTGGCAGGGGGTGCGCTGGCAATTGCGGGCATCGGATATTCCCTATCGCTTGGCCATTTGGGTGAGCCGCCAAGATCATTGCCTGTGGGATCTGCTGCTGCGGCAGCGGGCGGGGGATCTCTTTGCGGAAATTCCCTTGATTATCAGTAACCATGAACATTTGCGTCCCATTGCCGAGCAGTTTGGCATTGACTTTCATTATATCCCTGTGACCCCAGAGACCAAGCCCCTCGCAGAAGCCAAGGAACTGCAACTCCTCAAAGACTACAAGATTGATCTGGTGGTGCTAGCCAAGTATATGCAGGTGCTCAGTCCTGAATTTATTGAGGCCTTTCCCCAAGTGATTAACATTCACCATTCATTTTTGCCTGCCTTTGCGGGGGCGAATCCCTACCACCGTGCCTATGAGCGGGGGGTGAAAATCATTGGTGCCACGGCCCACTATGCCACAGCAGATTTAGATGAAGGACCCATTATTGAGCAGGCAGTTGTGCACATTAGCCATCGCGATACGGTGGCGGATCTGATTCGCAAGGGCAAGGATTTAGAACGGGTGGTGTTGGCGCGGGCGGTGCGGCTGCATTTGCAAAATCGGATTCTGGTGTATGGCAATCGCACGGCAGTCTTTGCCTAGGAACTGATTAGGCAGTGGTTTCCTTTTTGTTCAGGAGTTTGAATTTTGGAAGCCGTTGGACAATCTAGACCGTTTGACGCTCCCTCAGAGGACCGTATTTTTGGTTTTTTTAGAGGAAGCGGACGATGGGACTCGAACCCACGACGTTCAGCTTGGGAAGCTGACATTCTACCACTGAATTACGTCCGCAGTCTTGCAATCTATAATTTTAGCACGAACTGTTCGGCTGGCGATGGTGTTCGACCGTAATAACGGTATGCACATTGCCGCGGGGGGCAAAGTCCCCTTTGATTTTCATGTAGAGGGGATCGCAGGCGGCTACGAGATCATCGAGGACTTGATTGACAGCTTCTTCGTGGGAAATGTAGCGATCGCGATAACTGTTGATGTAAAGCTTAATCGCTTTCAGTTCCACCACCTTTTCATGGGGAATATAGCTAACGTAAAGCGTGGCAAAGTCAGGATAGCCGGAAAATGGACACTTACAGGTAAACTCCGGCAGGGTAATTTCAATGGTGTATTGCCGACCGGGACGCGGATTGGGAAATGTAATCAGTTGACCTTCTTGAATGGCGCGTTCGCCGTACTTCATTTCTGATACTTGCATTGTTTGGTTCCAACAGCTTGAGTCGGAGATTCTTTTCAGACCATAACTAAAGTTTATCAAAATTTAAGTTCTTAGCCCCTCAACCCCAACGTTGCAGGGTGAGAATAGGGTAGAGAGGTTGTTGAGGCGAGAGTGCCATGGAACGTTATCAACCCAATGGAACCCCTCTCTCAGAGGCCGATAAAGCAGAACTAGCCCAACTAAAACAAATCCTAGAGCGAGTGATCGCGGACGGCGTATTGACTGCCGACGAAACGGTGCAAATCAACCGACAAATTCGCGCCGATGGCAAAGTTACCTATGAAGAGCTAGAGCTTTACCGCCAGTTTGTGGAGGAGAAAATCCGCCAAGGGCTTTTGGTGCGGGAAATTCGCTAACGCCCTAGACCTTGTAGGGGATGTTGGTGTCCTGAAAGGAGTGGGCTGGATTCAGACCCATCAAGATCACGGTGTCAATGACATGAATAATACCGTTCTCCGCTTCAATATCAGCGGCAAGGACAGTGGCGTTTTTGACTTCCAAGGGATTATCCCCATGAATCGGAATGGTGGAACCTTCGAGGGAAGTGACAATCCCCATCTTTTTCAGGTCGGCGGCTGTGTAGGCACCGGCAACCACATGGTACTTGAGAATCCGTGCTAACTGGGGAGGATTTTGCACAAGGGAGGTAATGGTGCCATCGGGCAACTTGGCAAAGGCATCATCATTGGGGGCAAAGACCGTAAAAGGCCCCGGCGATTGCAGGGCTTCTACCAGATTGGCCACCTTGACAGCAGTCACTAGGGTGGCAAAGCCGGGAGTATTCACTGCAATATCAACAATGGTTGCCATAAAAGCGCGCCCCAAAACTGCGATGAGAATGCACAACGATGGTTTGCAATCGCCCCATTCATCAAGAGGATGGGGACTATAACAAACGCTAGAATTAGCATACTGAACCCACGTTCTAGGCGCTAGCGATCGCTGGCGTCAGCCAGATAGGGAAATTTAATGATGGCAATCGCGTCGGTTAATCCCACAACTGCTGAGGTCTTAAAAACCTTTTCCCCCTTAGGGGCCGAGGAAGTGGAGAGAGCTATTGCCCAAGGGGCGACGACCTTTGAGACCTATCGCCTGACCTCCTTTGAGCAGCGTGCCCAGTGGCTAGAAAACACAGCAAATCTCCTGCAACAGCAGCGGGATGCACTTGCTCGCCTCATGACCCTTGAGATGGGCAAACCAATTACAGAGGCGCGGGCTGAAATTGACAAATGTGCGTGGGTTTGTCGTTACTATGCCGAACAGGGAGCGGCTTTCCTGCGGTCTGAATTAATTCCCACGGAGGCAAGCTACAGCGCGATTCATTACCAACCCCTTGGCATTATTTTGGCGGTAATGCCGTGGAATTTTCCCTTTTGGCAGGTGTTTCGGTTTGCCGCACCGGCCTTGATGGCGGGGAATGTGGCTCTGCTCAAGCATGCTTCTAATGTGCCTCAGTGTGCGCTGGCGATCGCCCAGCTCTTGAGGGAAGCGGGCTTTCCTGAGGGGGTCTTTCAAACCCTGCTGATCCCCGGCAGTGCCGTTGCTGATCTGGTGGCGGATCCGCGTATTAAGGCAGCTACCCTCACGGGCAGCGAAGCAGCGGGCAAAAGTTTAGCCCAAGCAGCAGGTCAGCACCTCAAGAAAACCGTTCTGGAACTGGGGGGAAGTGATCCCTTTATTGTCATGCCCAGTGCCAATATCCCTCAGGCGATCGCCACCGCTGTCCAAGCCCGTATGATTAACAATGGCCAATCCTGCATTGCTGCTAAACGCTTTATTGTCCATGAGGCTGTCTATGACACCTTTGCTGAGGGAATGAAAGCCGCCTTCGAGACGTGGGTGATTGGCGATCCCTTAGAACCCACCACACAACTGGGGCCTCTTGCCACTGCCGCCATCCGTGATGAACTCCACGCCCAAATTGAACTTGCCCTGAGTCATGGTGCCAAGGCAGTTTACCGCCGCTCTCTGCATCTCCCGAGTCATTGTCAGCAGGGGTATTTCTTTGCGCCGACAATGTTGGCAGCGGTGACTCCAGATAACCCCGTGTTTACCCAAGAGCTATTTGGGCCTGTAGCGATGCTCTTTCGGGTACCCTCCCTAGCTGCGGCAATCGAACTGGCCAATGCGACACCCTTTGGTTTAGGCGCCAGTGCTTGGACACAGGAGAGCGATGAAGCGGAGATCTTGGTGCGGGATCTCGAAGCGGGTGCTGTCTTCATTAACGCGATGGTCAAGTCCGATCCACGTTTACCCTTTGGCGGGATCAAGACATCTGGCTATGGCCGTGAGCTAGGACGCGCAGGACTGTTGGAGTTTGTTAATATCAAAACAGTGTGCCGCTACGGCGATTCCTAACTGAGCGCATAAAATTGCCATTCGCGATCGCCCTTGAGTTCTAAAACATACTTGTGGTACTGCATCAGGCTCTCGCGGTGGCCAACACTAATGTAGTTGCGGGTGATGCGCTGAATATGCTCATAGACCCGTTTTTCATTGGCCAAGTCTAGGGCACTGGTGGCTTCATCCAAAATGGCGTAGGGACGATGATTCAGTAGCAGGCGGGCGATCGCCAGTCGTTGCTGCTCCCCAAGGGAGAGCACATCATCCCACGCCAATTCAACATCGAGGCCACCCACCCGATCCGGCAAATGTGCCAAGTTGACTTCGGCAAGAGCGTGCAAAAGCACATCATCCGGCGTCTGGAGATCGCCACTGGGATAGAGCAGTTGGGTGCGCAGTGTGCCCAGCACCATGTAGGGACGTTGGGGCAAAAAGAGCACTTGATCCACTGGGGGACGAATAATGCGACCATTACCGCTTTGCCAGAGGCCAGCGATCGCCCGCAGCAGCGAACTTTTACCGACGCCACTGGGTCCCATAATTACCACACTGTCCCCCGCATCAAGGGCAAATGTGACATCTTCTACCAGCCGCCGTGCCAAATTTGGCGTATCCACAGTCACGTGTTCTAGGGCAATGTAAGGCTTCTCCACCAGCTGAATTTGTGACTGGGGTGACAGGGGTGGAGTTGTCAGTACCTCATCAAACTCCGCCAAACGCTCAATCCCCGCAATAAAGCCCGTGAGGTTCGTAAACTGGTTCACAATAATTGAGAGTGCCCCCAGCACCTGAGAGAAAGCAAAGCTGGCTTGACTAATCGCACCAAAGTCAATCTCACCGGCAAAGTAGCGGGGAGCAACGACCGCCGCCGGCACAATTACCACAAAGTAGTTATAAGCAGTGGTGAAAAATTCAAGATTACGCTGCCAACCAATCAAAAGGTTAAAGTTGCGCAGTACCTCTAGAAAGCGCTGACGCACCTGAACCGCCTCTTGGCCTTCACCACGATAAAAGGCAATGGACTCTGCGTTATCGCGCACATGGACAAGGCCATAACGAAAATCCGCTTCCCGCCGCAGTTGGTTAAAATTCAGCCAAATTAGGCGCTGACCAATTAAAACGGTGATAATAGTGCCGACAATAGCATAACCAATCAGCGTCAATGTCAAGGTTTGGGAAATGCTCCAAAGAATACCGCTAAAAGCAATGAGGTCAATAATTTCACCGAGAATAATGAGCAAAAATTGGAGAGACGTTTGCGTAAATGAGCGCACATCCTCACTAATCCGTTGGTCAGGGTTATCAATCTCCCCTTGGTTTTCGATGGTGTAGTAAGCACGATTCTGGAAGTAGCGATCCAAAAAATGACGGGTAAGCCAATCCCGCCAGCGCAATCCTAGGTATTCCCGCACGTAACGATAGATCACCACAATGGGTGTGCCGACGACAAACACACCGGCATAGACCCAGAGAAACCGCCAGTAGGTCTCGGAATTTTTTTCCGCTAGCGCCGTCTGGAAGAAACGCCCCACAAAGCTAATAATCACGTTGAGGCCACTCACAGACAGGGAGAGCATCAAGAGTAATGCCAACAGTGCCCACGCTTGCCAGCGGGGAATCAGGGCTTGTCGCAGCAGTGCAAAGATTCCTAAGGGGACAATCACCGTCCCCAGCAGAATACTGCGGCTGAGGGGCTGTGCCCACAGGGATTGAATCATCTCTATGAGGCCGCCGGCAATTTGTCCCATCAGTTCGGGGGCAAGGGCATTAAGGCCAAAGGTCACGGCTGCCGTCAGGCCAAAGAGGAAGCCAAACATCAGGGCAATCACCAGAAAAAGCAGCAGAATAAAGATCACGCTGCTGCCCCAGCGATCGCGGGGAAAGAAATAGGGTTGGGCAATGCGCAGAAACTGCCCCCAAACACGGAGATTAAAGCGATGGGTCGGCTGCGACATTGGCTTGTTCCTCAACAGTGGCAAGGGGCTACAGGCCTACTATTGTAGTCGGGGCGGCTACGGAGGAGAACGGATGCACCACAAAAAAACGGCACCCACCACATCTCACATCTCACCGTGGCTCTATTGGGGGTTATGGCCAATGCATCGCTTATTTTTGCCCCTTTACTTTTCGCGGATTACGATTGTCGGTCGTGAGCAGTTGCCCAAGGAGGGGCATTTCTTGCTTGCCCCCAAGCACTGTAGCCGTTGGGACCCGGTGATTTTGCCCTTGGTGTGGCCTTATCCGCTGCGCTTTATGACCAATGCGCTCGAGTTTAGCGGGGTGCAGGGCTGGTTTATCCGCCGTCTAGGGGCCTTTGCCGTAAACCTCAACCGTCCTCAGCCTAGTAGTTTGCGCCATGTGCTGGAGATTCTCAACGCAGGTCGGCCCCTAGTGATCTTTCCCGAGGGTGGGATTGTCCGCGATCAGGTGGTGCGCCCCTTAAAGCTGGGTTTGGCTCGCTTGGTCTTGCAGGCCGATCGCCCCCTACCGATTTTTCCCGTTGGCATTGCTTACGAGCCGCAGCCACAGTTTCGTGCCCGAGTGGCCCTTTGGATTGGAGCGCCCCTCTGGACGCCCGCTGAGCGCGAGGGCAACCTCAAACAACAGGCACAGGAATTGACCCATCAACTGGAAGCAGCCTTACATGCAGCCGTGCTGGAGGCTCGCAAATGTGCGCGATCATAGGGCTAACAGGCCTAGTTTGTAACTAATCATACAATTGGCCTAGGTGAAGAGAATTTTGTAGAATAAAGGCAAGATTGAACAAGTCATCAAAAGCCTCAATCTCGATATTTTTCAACCTTTGAGCGGGCGATCGCCCCCAATATTGGCATACTGAAAAACTTTTCATTAAGTTGGGCAAAGTTAGGAAACGACCGCCAATCCTAAAAGTTAATTAAGACAGCGTGCAAATTGGTCTTCTGCTTTTATGATGAAATTACAGTTTTGCAAAGTTCAGCAGCGTAAAGCCCTTTCCGCAAGGCAAGGATAGAACAAGCCCAATTGGAAAAAGCCCGTAGGCAAGACTGTAGGAGTAATTGAAAAGTGAGTTTTAGTAAAGCGAGATACTTTCCTAGGAGCGATTAAAACTTTAGGGAATTCTCCGGCCGGCTCTGTTCAACCCTATAGAAGCTATCTCAAGCGATCTGTTGTCACTGAGGTTTCAATGATGGTTTCCACACTTCCTGAAAAACAACCCGAAAAACAACAGGTGATAGGTTACATTCACTCCGTTGAGACCTGTGGCACAGTGGATGGTCCCGGCATTCGCTATGTGATTTTTACCCAAGGGTGTCCGCTGCGCTGTCTGTACTGCCACAATCCCGACTGCCGTGAACCCCATCAGGGCAAGCTGGTAACCGTGGAGGAACTGATTGCTGATATTCAGCACTACCAATCCTATCTGCGCCAAGGGGGCGTAACGGTCAGCGGCGGCGAACCGCTGATGCAGCCAGAGTTTGTGCGTGAAATTTTTGAGCGCTGTCACGAATTGGGATTGCACACCGCCCTAGATACATCAGGTTATGTGGTCTTGGAGGCAGCCAAACCGGTTGTGGCGGCAACGGATCTGGTTCTGCTGGACATTAAATCCTTTCTGCCCGAGACCTATCGGCGGGTCACTAGTGTCACGATTACCCCCACCTTGGAGTTGGCCAAGTACCTTGATGAGATCCATAAACCCACATGGATCCGCTTTGTCTTGGTACCGGGGCTGACGGATGATCCCGAAAATATTCGGGGATTGGCGCAATTTGTGGCGGGTCTGCGTAATGTAGAGAAAGTGGAGGTGTTGCCCTTTCACAAAATGGGGGAATACAAATGGCAGCAATTAGGGCTGCCCTATGAACTTTTTGATACGCCGGCGGCGAGTCCCGAAGATGTCCAGCGGGCGATCGCCCTCTTCCGTGAATATGATCTCAACGTTCAATAACTTGCCCATTTAAGAAATTTCTTTCCTAAGGAGTCGCCCATGACTGCCCAAGCCTTAACTCACTCTCAACCCGTTCAAACCATTGCCGATCTCGAAGCACTCATTGAGCGCGTCCAAAGGGCACAAACCCAGTATGCCCAGTTTACCCAAGAGCAGGTGGATCACATTTTCCACCAAGCGGCCATGGCGGCCAACCAAGCGCGGATTCCCCTTGCCAAACAAGCTGTAGCGGAAACGGGCATGGGGGTGGTTGAAGATAAAGTCATTAAAAATCACTTTGCCTCGGAATACATCTACAACAAGTACAAACATGAGAAAACCTGCGGTGTGATTGAGGATGATCCCATTTTTGGCATCCAAAAAATTGCTGAACCCGTGGGGATCATCGCCGGTATCGTGCCAGTCACGAATCCAACCTCGACGGCCATCTTTAAGGCATTGATTGCCCTGAAAACCCGCAATGGCATTATCTTTTCGCCCCACCCCCGAGCAAAGGGCTGTACGGTGGCCGCAGCCAAGGTGGTGTTGGATGCAGCGGTTGCCGCTGGCGCACCCCCCGATATTATTGGCTGGATTGATGAGCCAACGATTGAACTCTCCCAAGCCCTGATGCAGCACCCGCAGATCAAGCTGATTTTGGCCACGGGTGGGCCGGGCATGGTGAAGGCGGCCTATTCCTCTGGCCATCCGGCGATCGGGGTCGGGGCGGGGAATACACCGGTGCTCATTGATGCCACCGCCGACATTCCAACGGCGGTGAGTTCGATTCTCCTGAGTAAGGCCTTTGACAATGGCATGATCTGTGCCTCGGAGCAAGCGGTGATTGTCGTCGATGAGATCTATGACGCGGTCAAAGCCGAGTTTCAACGGCGGGGGGGCTACATTCTCTCCCCTGAAGAACGGCAGCGGGTGGCAGAACTCCTTCTGCAGGAGGGTCGCCTCAATGCCGCCATTGTGGGTCAATCGGCAGCCACCATTGCTGCAATGGCCAATATCCAAGTGCCGCCCGAAACGCGGGTACTCATTGGTGAAGTGAGTGAAGTCGGGCCGCAGGAGCCATTTTCCTATGAGAAACTCTGTCCGGTATTGGCCTTGTATCGGGTACCCCAGTTCCATAAAGGGGTGGAGATTGCGGCACAGTTGGTGAATTTTGGCGGCATGGGGCATACCTCTGTGCTCTACACCGATCCCCGCAATCAAGATGATATTGCCTATTTCAAATACCGCATGCAAACGGCGCGGGTTCTGATTAATACGCCTTCTTCCCAAGGAGCGATCGGGGATTTGTACAACTTCAAGTTGGATCCATCGCTGACCTTGGGGTGTGGTACGTGGGGCGGTAATGTCACGTCGGAAAATGTCGGCCCCCATCACCTGTTGAATATCAAAACGGTGAGCGATCGCCGCGAAAATATGCTCTGGTTCCGCGTGCCGCCGAAAATTTACTTCAAACCCGGCTGCCTCCCCATTGCCCTGCGGGATCTGGAAGGGAAAAAACGCGCCTTCCTTGTGACCGATAAACCCCTCTTTGACCTGGGCGTCACTGAGCCGATTGTGCACACCCTTGAAGAACTGGGCATCAAGCACGATATTTTCCACGAAGTGGAACCAGACCCCACCCTCAGTACGGTCAACCGAGGCCTAGACCTGCTGCGGCAGTATCAGCCCGATGTCATTATTGCCGTGGGGGGTGGCTCACCCATGGATGCAGCCAAGGTGATGTGGCTGTTGTACGAGCATCCGGAGGTGGAGTTTGACGGCTTGGCCATGCGCTTCATGGATATTCGCAAGCGGGTGTATCAACTGCCCCCCTTGGGTCAAAAAGCCATCATGGTGGCGATTCCCACCACTTCGGGGACAGGTTCAGAAGTGACGCCCTTTGCAGTGGTTACCGACGATCGCGTAGGGATTAAATACCCCCTGGCGGACTATGCCCTCACGCCCACAATGGCAATCGTGGATCCCGACTTGGTGCTGCATATGCCCAAGAAACTCACGGCCTATGGCGGCATTGATGCCCTAACCCATGCCTTGGAGTCCTATGTATCGGTGCTCTCGACGGAGTTTACTGAGGGTCTGGCGCTAGAGGCGATCAAACTGCTCTTTACCTATCTACCTCGCGCCTATCGCTTGGGGGCAGCTGATCCAGAGGCTCGCGAAAAAGTCCACTATGCAGCGACGATCGCCGGCATGGCCTTTGCGAATGCCTTCTTGGGGGTTTGCCACTCGATGGCCCACAAACTTGGCTCCACCTTCCACCTGCCCCACGGCCTTGCCAATGCGCTGATGATTTGCCATGTCATCCGCTATAACGCCACAGATGCCCCCCTAAAACAGACAATCTTCCCGCAGTACAAGTATCCCCAAGCCAAGGAACGCTATGCCCAAATTGCCGACTTTCTTGAATTGGGTGGTAGCACTCCAGAGGAAAAAGTGGAGCGCCTGATTGCCGCCATTGAAGACCTGAAGGCGCAGTTAGAGATTCCAGCCACCATTAAGGAAGCCCTCAACAGTGAGGATCAAGCCTTCTATGAACAGGTGCAGAGCATGGCCGAACTCGCCTTTGACGATCAGTGCACGGGGGCAAATCCTCGCTATCCGCTGATTCAAGACCTGAAGGAGTTGTATATCCTTGCCTATATGGGATGTCGGCGGGATGCGGCAGCCTACCATCCGGCGGAAGCAACTTCGAGTTGATGTGGCGTTATCTTCCCCCCTTGGCAGCACCGGGGACGGTGCAAATGGCAGTGGATCGGTGGTTGTGGCAGTCTAGCGATCGCCCCTGTCTGCGGTTTTACACCTGGTCACCACCCGCCATCTCCCTTAGTTACAGTCAACAGCCCATTCCTGAGCACTGGCAATACCTGCACTGGCAGGGGCAGCCCGTTCCACTGGTGCGGCGACCCACAGGGGGGCGAGCTGTTTTGCACCAAGGGGATCTCACCTACAGTCTAGTGGCGTGGGGGTTAGGGCAACGGCGGCGGCAGGTCTATGCCGATCTGTGTCAATTCCTGAGGGTGGGGTTTGAGCGCCTAGGGTGGCCACTGCAATTGGGACAGGAACGCTATCCCGCCAACGCTCCCATCAATTGCTTTGCCCGGGCAACCGTGGCCGATTTGGTTTTACCTAGCGGCGAGAAAGTCATTGGTAGTGCTCAAGCGTGGCGGGGCGATCGCGTCCTTCAGCAGGGTTCGATTGTCCTTACCCCTGACCCCGATCTATGGCAGCAAGTATTTGGCAGTGTGCCCCATCGGCAGTCCCTTCCCCCTTTAGAGGTGGTGCAAACAGCTCTCTTGGACGCCTTTGAGACGCAGTGGCAGGTGAAACTGATCCCGGAACCGTTGAGCGATCGTGAGTGGCAAGAGATTAACAGCACATCAAACTTGACCGGTGGCTTCCCCGCCTAAGCTATGATTGGCTTGTTGTTTTGGGGATCCGCATGGCACGCTGGCTGACTGCGCTTGTTTTAGCCCTTACGCTTCTCATTACCGGTTGCGCCCCCACTCCGCCCTCTCCCTATGAGCAGGTGCAACAAGAAAGCACCCAGCGCAATGCACCACCGGCAGTGAGTCGTGAAGCCACCCAAGGAAGTGAATTTAATCGCTTCTTTCCGCCGGAGGGGAATGGCTTTGAGCGCATCTACGTCCAAGAGAAAAAGGGGTTTGCCGAGGCTAAGCTGAAAAAAGATGGGAAAGAACTGGCGATGCTGGCCATTGCCGATACGATTAGCACCCCTGAGGCTGCCGCCAAGTTTCAAAACAGTACGATGCAGATTGCCGGCTATCCAGCAGTAGAGGTGGGGACGACGCAAACGGCAATTCTCGTCGCCAACCGCTATCAGGTCAAGGTACTCTCCCGTGATCCCAGTTTTACCGCCAACGATCGCAGGGAATGGATTGAAAAATTTGATCTTGCTGGTTTAGCCCAACTTGCCCCCTAAGGAGACCACCGTGAGCGAAGCTATCTACAAAATTGTTGATCAACTCCCCACTGGGGGCATCACTGTTATGGCCCTCAAGTCCTTGGATTTCATCATTCCCGGCCAGTGGCAAAATATCGTTGGTTTTGATAACACGATCCGCCATGTGACGGGGGAAACAGATCCTGCCTTGATCCGCCAAATTGGCGATCGTGCCGTGCGGCTCTTTAATGACAAATCCCAAGGCTATCAACGGGCACTGTGGCTTTATCAAACCGTGGACAACACTGATGCTCTCCTAGGAGCGGCTGCCCTTGCCAACAAAGTGGGCGAGAAAATTTCGTTCCTCGGCTTCTTGGATAAAATGACGCCAAAGCCAGAGCGGGCGCAGGCCATTGACCTCAGCATTAAGCTGATTGTGGAAATTCTGGCCTTTTGTCAAATCAATGGCATTCCCGGTGACAGCCTCGGCGATTTCCTGCGTGCCCTTGCCGACTACAGTGGTGAATCCCTGATGCGGATGGCCGCCCTCATCTGTTTTGATGGCCTGATTCCCCTCGGGCCTGACTTTCTTCTCAAATGCTTGGGCACACTGCAAAGCTTGCAACCCAATGATCTACAGAAAAACCCCACCTTCAAAGCGATTGGCAGTGTCGTGCCGGGGGGCAATCCCAGCGGTCAATTGGGCTTTATTATTCAGAGCTTTAATGCGGTGCAGGGGTGGATGAACCAATTTGTCAGCAGCCACGAGTTAACGCCGCAAAAGGTGATCAATAGTCTGCAAAGCTTTATTGAACTCTCGAAGGATAACCTCGACTACTTAGGTGTCTTTTTGGACATGAGCACCAACTACTACTACCATACGGGCGTTCAGACCCTTGCCCGCCGCCTGATTGAACGAGCTGTGGCGGAAATCTAGTTAT
>FMJZ01027968.1_pt1 | contig 15585 bp, 13 predicted proteins | sample 1987881 | NCBI WGS metagenome assembly FMJZ01 (sample SAMEA4378227, study PRJEB15110) | soil metagenome | biome: soil; feature: Field; material: Soil | place: India | collected 2015-03-11 | depth 0 m | reverse complement strand
AACGGTATCTCTTTTTCAACCGAAAAAAGAGATACCGTATTTTTCTCATTAGCCAAAATAGGAGGCTACGAGTTAAACTACAAATTTATTATACCATCTTTTAACTAAAAAAGTGAAATTTTTATAAAATTTTTTTTCTTAATAACATCCTCTGATACCATCTTGATATCTTTATAAAAAGGTCTATAATAATTAAATTAAGTGATAAGTTTTCATTGGTCTTAAATTTTTGAATTATTTCAACTAATTCCAGTCCTATAGAATGTATTTCAGACACATAGGTTTTACTATGTATTTTTTGTAAAAAATTATATTTATTAGTTTCGTTTTCATTTTTTCTTAAATAAAATTGTCTTTTAAGATGCAATTCGTTTAAAACAGAAATTATCTCCTCAAAAAAAGAAATAACAAACTCTCTGCCCTCTTTCAACAATTCTTCACTGAATTGAAAGAGTAAATTACCATTTTTCTGGACTTCTGGTGCAACGTTTTCAAAAAAATACTCTACTTTTTCTTTTATTTTTCTATTATAGTAAAAAATGTAATCCTTCATAAAGTCTAATGTGTTTGTTTTATCATGAACAAAACTTATTTTGAAAATCTCACTCAGTTCCTCTGGCTTAAGATTTCCAGCTTTAAAAACAAGGCACCTTGAAAGAATAGTAGCTAAAATTCCATTAATATCAGAAGAAGTGAGAATAATAAGTGTATTTTCCTGCGGCTCTTCTATAACTTTCAGTGCAGAGTTTTGGGCTTCAATAGTTGCATCCTCAAAATCGCCAACAACAACAATTTTTTTATCATCTATGCTTTTAATGTTATTAAAATCCTTCCATTCTCTTACAAAATTTATGGGAATTACTTTTTTCTTACTTATCTCTTCTGAAATTTTTAATAACACTTCAGAATATGGCAAAAAATCAATATCTTTTCCATTAGTAATTTCAAGAGTAATATCATAGATAAATTGAGAAAGTTCAACCTTATTTTTTCCATCAAAGCTACCAACTTTAAAATTCGATATTTCTCCAAATTCTATAGCTTTAAGCGTCCTTGAAAACAAATATAGAAAATAATTATTTACTATTTTTAACTCTTTACTGCCATCCTTAAGATATTTTAAAAAAAATTGTGTCTTAAGCAAGAAGTCATCATTTCTATAAAATAAGAAATTGTTGCTCAAAAATGGATTTTTACCAAGTATTTTTTCAGCCAATTTTAAAGCAAGTGTGAACTTTCCAACCCCTCTTTTGCCTTCGATTATTATGGCTCTTCCAGTAATTTTATTTTCAATAATTTTATCTATTATATTTGTTAGCTTTTTGTGTCCAACAATATCTTCCATAAAAACACCTGATATTATTTTATTATATCCGAAAAGATTAATCTTACTTCTTCTTCGTTATTAAATAAGTTTATCTCTGGTTTAGCAATAAGATCAACCTCAAGACCTTCATTAATTATTTCTCTCAATTTATCATTCAAATTCCAGCCAACAACGTTAATAGTTTTACCATCTTTTTCAATAGTAAAAAGAATATGTTCCTGTTTTTTCCCGATATTTCTGAAGCTTAAAATCTTTACGTTCCTGAATAAAATAACAGGCATTTGATTTTTATATCCAAGAGGTTGCAAAATATTATCAAGATATCTCATATTGCTTATGCTAATTTCACTTAAATCAGACATTTCAAAATCTATAAAATTTTTCTCTTCACAAACTTCAAATTCATATTCTTCAATGCTTTTCTTGATTTCTTCAAGTTTATCGCTTCTTGCAACAAAACCTCCAGCATAAGTATGCCCTCCAAATTGAGTAAAATGTTGCTCAAGACTCTCAAGAAAACGTGGAACATCAAATCCGTTTGTAGCTCTCACAGAACCTATAGCAAGTCCTCCGTCTATTGCTATAACTACAACTGGAAGACTATAAAGACTGCAATATTTACTTGCAATAAGCCCAATCGTGCCTTTTGTGAACTTTTCAGAACAAAATATTAAAATCTTTTTACTTTCAATATCTTCTTTTTCAATCATATCCTCTATGTCTTCTATGCTTGTATCTACAACATTTTTTCTTTCCCCATTTTTCTTTATAATTTCTCCTACAAGTTCCTCTGCCTCATTAATCTTACTTGAAATTAAAAGCTCTACACTCAAACTTGCATCACCAAGCCTGCCAGGAGAATTAAGAACAGGAGAAACATAAAAACTGAGATCCTTAGCTTTTATCCTTTCAAAGTCAAGTTTGAGTTCCCTTATCAAAGTAAGTAACCCAACTGGAGCTCGTTTTAAATATTTTAAACCATTTTTGACTATTATTCTGTTTTCCCCTGTCAATGGCATAATATCTGCTATAGTTCCTATAGCCGCATAAGAAATATTCTCCTCTATTAATTCTACATATCTCTGATTTCTTAATAGTATAAGCCTTCTGTAAACTTCTGCACATAGTTCACTATCAGCAATACTTCTGTGAAGTTTTGTTGTATCAACATAGATTCCAAGAAAATTTGCCACCGTATTTAATTTGTGATCTTTACAATTTTTAAGCATTATTCTTGACATCTTAAGAGTATCTTCAAGCGGATTTTTAAGCGGTGGCAAACCTTTCTTCTTGAGATAGGTCTCTATAAATTTCAAGTCAAATTCTATTAAATTATGTCCTACCAATTTTCTTCCACCAATAAAATTTAAGAATTCAGTCATTACGATGTCTCGTGGTTTACCTTCTTTTTGAAGTAATTCATTTGAAATATTTGTCAAGTTTTCTATCTCTTTTGAAATGGGTTGTTCAGGCTTAATTAAAGCCTCAAATTTATCTATTACAATCCCATTTTTGACAATTAATGCACCTATCTCAATTATTTCATCTTTAAATGGATTTAAACCTGTCGTCTCAACATCTAAAAAAACTATTTCTTCATTGTGATAATCCTTAAGATAGAGTCTTTCAGCAAGACCAAGAACAAGTTTTAAAGCAACGGCAGAACCAGATAAAAAAGGGAAAGGATATTTATCACTTTTAACCTTAGGGTTTATTATTGCTACAGCATCTGGTAAAATTTCTCTTGGTTCATGATGGTCGGTAACTATTACATCTATACCAAGTTTTTTTGCCTTTTCAATTTCTTCTACAGTTGTAATGCCACTGTCAACAGTTATTATAAGTTTTACCTCACTTAAAACAGCCCAATCTATAACCTCTCTTGTAAGTCCATAATTATCCTGTCCCTCAGGCACCCTGTATAACAGAGTGTCTTTATCCAATCCAAGTTTTTCAAGAAATCTATAAATTATCGCTGTGGCACTTACTCCATCTACATCTCTATCACCAAAAATAAGTATAATTTCTTTATTTTCTACAGCCTGAATTATTCTATTGATTGCCTTCTCCATATCTTTGAAGTAGAAGGGTGAATAAAGTGATAGAAAAGAATTGCCTGTATAGTTTAAAACTTTTTCTTTTGAATCTATACCACGACTTATAAGAGACTTTATTATTAATTCTGGATATTGAAAATTATCCTTTAATTCTTTCAAAATTTTTGGATCAATATGATTTATATGCCATTTTTTAAGCACACCATTTATTTCACTCATTAAAAATCTCCGAATTATAACTAATAACAACCAAGAACTAAAGACAAAAGAGCCATTCTGATGTAAAGTCCATTATGAGCCTGTCTGAAATATGCGGCTCTATGGTCAGAATCCACCTCATACTTTATTTCATCAACTCTCGGTAGTGGATGTAAGACAATTGAATGTGAAGGTAGATATTTCATTAATTCTTTATCTATTACGTAGACACCTTTGGCTTTCTCATATTCCTCAGGGTTCAAAAATCTTTCCCTCTGTATCCTTGTTTGATAAATAACATCAACTTTCTTAGCAACCTCTCTCAAATCTTCATTCTCTTCAAAAAAAACGTTGTTTTTCCTGAGATATTCCTTTATATCCTCTCCCATTTTCACATTTGAAGGTGAAACAAAATAAAGTTTTACATCCTTATATTTTGATAATAAATAAGCAAGCGAACGAGCCGTTCTACCGTTAGCAAGGTCCCCCACTAAAGCCACACTTATTCCATCAATCTTACCAAGTTCCTTTTTTATGGTATATAAGTCAAGAAGAGATTGTGTTGGATGTTGCCCTACTCCATCTCCCGCATTAATAATCGGAATATCAGAAACTTTGGCAGCCCTCATTGCCGCACCAGTTTCAAAATGTCTTATAACTATAACGTCCCCATATCCATTTAAAACTCTTATAGTATCTTCTAAGGTTTCTCCTTTTGCAGCTGAAGAAAAACTTGCGGCATTTTCAGTAGAAATTACACTTCCTCCAAGCTTTATCATTGCCGCTTCAAAAGAAAGCCTTGTTCTCGTAGACGGTTCATAAAACAAAGTAATAAGTATCTTATTAGTAAGAGTTTTCTCCTTCTGAGACAATTTCTCCATATCATTTGCAAGATCAAAAATTAGACTGAGGTCTTCTTTATTAAATTGTTGTGATTCAAGAATGTGAAAAAAACGATTTTTTGAACTCATAGTTTTAATTATAAAATAAAATGATATTTTATTCAATTTTTCTTGTTAGTATAATAATTATCATAATTTTTTGAACTCCTTGCAGTCTCGATAACATATTTTATTTTTTATTTACAAAAAACAAGTCAGGAATTTTTTAAAAATTTATTTTTATGATAAAATATTATAAATTATAAAGTCTATATCTCAGAAGGTATTTTTATGGATGAAATAACAAAATTAACACCAATGGAAAGACAATACAAAGAAATAAAGTCAAAACATTTAGATAAAATTTTATTCTTCAGAGTTGGCGATTTTTATGAGATGTTTTTTGATGATGCAAAAGAGGCTTCTTCTATCTTAAAAATAGCCCTCACCTCAAGAAACAATATTCCAATGGCTGGTGTCCCATATCATGCAGCAAACTACTACATTCAAAAACTCCTCCAGAGTGGCAAAAAGGTTGCAATATGTGAACAAACAGAAGACCCATCAAAGGCAAAGGGTATCGTAAAAAGAGAAATCGTAAACATAATAACTCCCGGAACCGTCATTGAAGAAAATTTTATTAATTCATTTGAAAATAATTATTTTTGTTCAATTTTTTATGATAATAGTTTCAGCACGCTGTTTGGAGATATATCAACGGGAGAAATTTTTCTACTTGAGGGAGATGAAAAAACTGTTGTCGAAGAGATAAACAAATTTTCTCCAAAGGAGATTATTGCCAACGAAAAAACAAAAGAAACAACCCTTCTCAAAGAAAATCCGTATCTTAAGATAGAATATTATCCCGAATGGTATTTTGAAAAGCCACTTATTAATGTAAGCAGTAATATAGAAAAGGAAAACTTAAAAAAAGTTTTTAACTCCTTTGCCAACTATGTTTATGAAAATCAGGGAATTAATGATAAAGATTTTGTTAATAAATTTCAATCCCTTCTTAAAAGTATTGAATTTGTGAAAGAAGAAAAATTCCTTGAAATGGACGACTTCACAGTCAGAAACCTTGAATTATTAAAAAATATGCAGGATGGGACTAAAAAGTATACATTAGTTGATGTTCTTGATGAGACAATCACACCAATGGGTAGCAGATTTTTAAAAAATGCCATTTTAATGCCGCTCTGTGATAGAAAACTTATCTATGAAAGACTTAATAAGGTTGAAGTGTTCTTTAACAATGGTATATTACTCAATAAAACAAGGGAAACACTTAAGAATATATCTGACATTGAAAGAATAGCCTCGCGAATTTCTTTAAAGAAATTAATTCCAAGAGATTTAAAACAGCTTTCTATTTCCATTAAAAACTTTAATATGCTAAAAAATGAACTTTCAAATGAACCTGAATTATCAGATGTTCTGAAAGATATTCCCTCGCTTGATGAGCTTGTTAATCTCATAGAAAACGCTATTGTAGACGAACCTTCCTCAACCTTCAATGGAGAAGTAATAAAAATAGGCTTCAATAAAGAACTCGACGAACTCCGGAATATTCTTTCTCAAAGTAAGGATTATATTATAAAACTACAGGAAAGAGAAAAAGAAAAGACTGGCATAAATTCTCTCAAGATAAAATACAACCAAATCATAGGATACTTTATAGAAATATCAAAAGTAAACCTTGATAAAGTGCCAGATTATTATATAAGAAAACAAAGCCTTGTTGGAGCAGAAAGGTTTACCATTCCAGAACTTACAGATTACGAAATGAAAATTGCAACCGCAAGTGTCCGAATTTCAAAACTTGAAGAAGAAATTTTTAACAGCATAGTTGAAGAGTGTTTCAACAACATAAAATCCATACAACAAATCTCAAAAGCCATTACACTCATAGATTTCTATTCCACTCTTGCAAAAGTAGCAAAAGAAAATAACTATGTAAAACCAATTATTGATAATTCTCAAGAAATAAATATAATAAATGGAAGACACCCTGTGGTAGAAAAATATATAGGTAAAGGTGCTTTTGTTCCAAATGATACAATGATTGGAAATGAAGACAATCGCATTCTCATCATTACAGGACCGAATATGGCAGGTAAATCTACCTATTTGAGACAGAATGCATTAATAGTTATTATGGCTCAAATAGGAAGTTTTGTCCCGGCTGAGAGTGCAAAAATTGGCATTGTAGACAAAATTTTTACTCGAATTGGTGCAAGTGATAATCTTTCTGGTGGACAATCTACATTCCTTGTAGAAATGCAGGAAGCAGCAAGAATTCTCTCAAGATCAACAGATAAAAGTTTAATCATAATGGATGAACTCGGTAGAGGGACATCAACATACGATGGACTTTCTATAGCTTGGGCTGTAATAGAATATATACATGAGCATCCTGATAAATGTGGGAAAACACTATTTGCCACACATTACCATGAACTTACAAGCCTTGCTGATAGAAAAGGGATTAAGAACTACAGTGTTGCCGTGAGGGAATACAATGATGAGCTGGTATTTTTAAGAAAGGTTATAGAAGGTCCATCTGACAAAAGCTATGGCATATTCGTTGCAAAACTTGCTGGAATGCCTGAAGAAGTAATAGAAAGGGCTAAACTTATTCTTGCAACTCTCGAAAAAGAGGGACAAATTGCAATGAGTAATATAGAAAGCCAATTTGACAAAAAATTCCGCCAAAAATCAATTAAGAAAAATGAACAACTGAGTTTATTCCCTGAAATGCCATATGCAGAAGCAATTGAAAGAATAAAAATGGCTGATATAAACAAGATGACACCAATAGAAGCCTTAAACTTTTTATCTGAACTAAAGAAACTCATTAAAGATGAATAAAGTATATATAAGATTATATGGTGTTTTAAATAAACTTGTCTCATTGAAATTTCAAAATAAAGTTGAATATGATTTTTTACTACCAACGACGGTAAAAGATATTATTGAATCGATGGGCATTCCTCATACTGAAGTGAGTCTTATTCTCCTTGACAATCATAGTGTTGGCTGGGATACAAAAGTAAAAAACAATTCAAGAATAAGTTTTTTCCCTTTCTTTTATAGTTTTGACGTTTCAAAATTGAGTAAGGTTTACGTAACTCCTAAAAAACTCAAGTTCATTTGTGATGTTCATTTAGGAAAATTAGCCAAGTATTTAAGAATTCTTGGGTTTGATTGTTTGTATAGAAACAACCTCAGTGATGAGGAAATTATAAATACCGGAGTTAAGGAGAAAAGGATAATTCTCACTATGGATAGAGGCATACTTAAAAATGGCAAGGTTAAGTTTGGAGCATTAATATCAAATAAAAAACTTAAAGAACAACTAATCGAATTAAACGATAGATTTCAAATCTATAGTAAAGCAAAAATTCTTTCAAGATGTATAATCTGCAACAAAAAGCTAATAAAAGTCAATCGAAAGAAAGCATCAGAAAGATTTAACTATCTTAAGGATAAATACTATAAAGATTTTTTATACTGTAAAGAGTGCAAAAGAATATATTATAAGGGCAGTCACTACAAAAAAATGTTAAACTTTTTAGAAAATCTTCTGTAGAGCTACATCCCAAGAATATATCTTAAACACTTTATCTTTCGTATTTTGAATAAGATTATTGAATTCCTCTGGTTTATTTGTCCTTATTTCAAGAAGTTGTTTTATTTTTTCTATCCAATCCTTCTTGTCAAAAGCCCTTGCAATAAGTCCTCCACCTGTATTTGATATAATCTCTTTTGGTCCACCCACATCACTTACAACACAGGGAACACCGCAGGCTAAAGCTTCAAGAACAGCCATTCCAAATGTGTCAGTCGTACTCGGAAATAAGAACAAATCAGCATTAGTAAGCAATTCTGGAATCTCTGAATTTTTTACTTCACCTGTATAAACTATATTTTTAAATCTCTCAGTTTTTTCTTTCATTTCTTTGAGATATGGACCATCTCCTACGATTATTATGTTGAAATCCTTGAATTCTTTATATAATTCGTTTCTTATATCTATCAGAAAATCAAGTCCTTTATCCTTTGAAACCCTACCTACATAAAAAATATTGTACTTAGAAGTTTTCCTCTTCTTTGGCTTTTGAATAGCAAATTGGGAAAGATCTATGCCTCTTTCAAACAACTCCATAGGTTTTGTATAGCCTCTTTCTGTTAATATATTAATATACTCCTTTGTTGGAACTTTTATTTTTGTGTGGCTATTGTAAAACCATCTTATATAACTTTCAAGCAAATTCTCTAAACTTTCCTCCTTAACAATATGTTTTGATTCCATATAGAAATCTGTATGATATATACCTATTGAGTTCACACTCAGCAAATTTGCAGATAGTAAACCTAATAATCCTAAAGGACCAGGAGTAGAAATATAAATTTCATCAGGTTGATAATCATAAATTACTTTCAAAGCCGAAAGAATTGATGGAATCTTTATTCTCAATTTTTCATAAAAAGGTAAACTGAAATTAAAAATTGGTTCTATATTTATAAGATTTGATGGTAGAGAATTATCCATTTCCTCAGGCAATAATGAAGAGATAATCTTAAGATCCTTGTTTAATCTCAAAGAAACCCTGCCTATAGTCTTCAAGGTAGTCGATACACCATTCAAATCATTTATAGTATCAGTAAACCACAAAATCTTTTTATTTGTAATAATTGAAGGTTTGCCAAGATTTTCATTCAACTTGAATATCAAGTCAAGGTTGCCAAACAAATGTTTGAATGCTGAAAGAAATGGTGTAATTAAAAATGTAGCTGGCAAAGCCATTGACACACCTTTAAGTACTTTGAATATATTTGCTTTATCAACACCTTTTTCTATAGATTTGATTACACTTTTGATGAGTTCATCAGATATTTTAACAATATCTTTATAGATATAATCAAGTTTGCTATCAAGTTCATTTTCTGTTAAATTGAGCTTGTTTAAATTTTCTATAAAATGAACGAGAATTTTTTTAAGTTCATCTTTTTTCCTCGATTTGTATATCTTAAGTTTGATTTTTTCTGTAAAACTTACCTTTCTTTTCTCAAAAACCATTTTGTTTAAAGTATTAAAGATTGATTTTATTTCTATCTTGTTTTTAGATTTTGAAAATTCATAAGCAATTTTATAAATTGCAAAAGAAAGTCCAAGAAAATCATTGTGTCTTCCACCAGCCAGAGTCTTCTTATCTTTCAACTTTTGTATAAATTCTTCTTTACTTGATGCTTCTACTTCGGTATAAGTCCTGCCAAGAAAAATACCTGCATGATCATCAGACCCACCAGTAAAACCTTTGATCCATGGTGTATCACTCATTGGTTCTATTTTATGCTTGTTGTATAGAATCTCTATATCTTTCTCTGTTAAATTCTTCAATATATGTGTCCAGTATTCATTATGCTTTTTGCTTCTTGCACCATTTATACCTTCAAATACATCAAAAAGTAGAATAAGTTTTTCAAGGTGTTCTACTTTCAGCTTCCTATCCACAGAAAAAGTGGCGTGGGCTACAGAATGCGCAAGTTTATTTTTCTTTATGTAGTCCCTTAATTCATAAATATTATTTCTTAATACGTTTATTTCTTTAAACTGTTCTTCTGTAATGTCATAAACAAGTAAATGAATTTTACAACCATCTTCAGGGAAATAAGCTGTAGCCTCTGTTCCTACAATTACTTTATCTGGATAGATATTTTTTAAGTATAATGCTCCTTCTATTTGATTATGATCTGTTATTGTAATGTAGTCCATTCCTCTTTCAGTAAGGATTTTATATATAAAATCTGGTTCTGTATAAGATTCGGCTGTACCAATTCTCTGTAAAAACCATTCTGATGGATGCTTTGAAAACTTTGAATGCACATGCATATCTATTCTTGCCATAATGCCTCCTTTATGTATATATTTTATATATAGAGAGTTAGTATTTATTTAAACAAAAATTAATTTTTTGTTAATAAAATTTTTTTCATTTTTTAATCAAATAAATTTGACTTATTTTTTTTATTAGGTAAAATAAAATATCTCTCTGTATCAAGGAGGCTTTATGAATAAAACGTCTCTTTCTCGTATGAAAAAAGACGAGCTTCTAGAACTCTGCAAAAAAAACAAAATAAGGGTAGAAAAAGAAGCAAAAAAAGATGAAATAATAAATTTACTGCTTAATATTAACAAAAAAGAAACTAAATCTGAAAAAAAATCCTCTCAAAAGCCAGCCAAAACACAACCAAAAAGGGTAACGAAAAAGACACAAGTTGATTCAAAAATTGTAAAAACCAAGTATGAAGTCTCAAAAGATAATATTAAAGAAAAGAAAGAAAGTTATGTTTTACCATCTTCATATGATGAAAACAGGATAGTTGTTTTAGTAAGAGACCCTTATCTTGTATATGCCTACTGGGATTTTTCATTTGATAAGATAAAAGAATTAGGCCTTGATAAAGATTCAAAAATTATTTTAAGATCATACGAATCTGGAAGTACGGCATACTTTGATGTAGAACTTCCTTCCCAGATGAGAAATTGCTATTTTCAGGTGCCTTCTTCAGGAAAAAAATATTTCACTGAAGTTGGAGTTATTAAAAACGGTAAATTTATAGCTATAGCAAAATCAAACGAGTTTTTCGTTCCACCTGACAAAGTGGATTACGATCTATCAAAACTTTCGCCCGTAGAATACAAAAAGGCTGAGGAAATATACAGGCAATCCGGTGGCTACGTAATGAAAAAAATAGTTGGCTCTGATGTAGTTTTTGAATGGAGAGGCATAAGCCCGGGTGAATGGAGTGGAGTTTCTTCTGGGGGAAGTGGAGGTTTTTCTTTTGAAAAACCGTCTGCTGGTGTTAAAAATTTCTGGCTTGAATTAAATACTGAACTCGTTATTTATGGTAGCACCTCACCTGACGCAAGACTTACGATAGGTGGTGTGCCAATAGAATTAAGTCCTGATGGAAAATTTTCTATGAGATTTCATTTTAAAGATGGAGAATATAAAATCCCTGTAGTTTCGATTTCTTCTGATGGTGAAAGAAGAATAGAAATTACTCCAGTAATGCTTAAATCAACAAAACGTAAAGAATCTTAAGTATGACAAAGATTTTGGCTATAAGTGATTCTCATGGCAGAAAAGATCTGGTCAGTAGACTTGTAAAGGAGCATTCTGACAGCAATCTTATTTTTCATCTTGGAGATTTTTCTCAGGATATGTGGGATTTTGCTTACGACGAAAATGTATATGTAGTAAAAGGGAATATGGATCCGTTTCTACCTAAAGCTGACTATGCAAAAGAAGAGATAGTATTAGATATTGAAAACCTTAAAATCTGGTTATTACATGGGCATAGATATGAGGCTCATTTTTCTACACAAAAAATGCTTGATAAAGCTATAAAAAATGGATTACAGCTTGTTTGTTATGGTCATACTCACAAAGCAGAGTTTCAAGAAAAAAATGGTATCTATTTCTTTAATCCCGGTGCCTTAAAAAACAACGAATATGGACTGATTTTTATAGAAAACGGAAATATCAAAGCAGAATTAAGGGTTATATGATAAATTTTATAATTGAACACAAAGATATTAAAGACAAAAAGTTTTTGAATAAACTCAAAAAATTCATCCATAAGATTCTTAAAGACTACAAAAAAGAAGAATACGATTTGAGTATATTACTCACAAACGATGAATTAATAGCAGAGTACAACAAGACTTATAGAGGAAAATCAAAACCAACTGATGTTCTTTCTTTCAGTTTCATTGAAGCAAAAGAAGAAGATTTTCCTATAGATATAAAAGAGCTTGGAGATATAATCATATCTATTGAAACAATGAAAAAACAGGCAAAAGAATTTGAAACTACAGAAGAAGAAGAACTTGCAAGGCTTACCATACACGGTGTTCTTCATTTACTTGGTTTTGACCATGAGAAATCCGAAGAAGACGAAAGAGTTATGTTTGAGATACAGGATAGGTACCTTGAAGAGTTTTTACAGGAGAAAAAATAATGAGATACAATAGCATATTAAGTTTAATATTTACATTTCTGGTAATATTTTTAATTACAACAATTTTCATTTATTCTTTGCCATTTTTAATAATTCTAGCAATAATTTTGATTGTAATAGTTGCATTTCTATGGGTAATAAACTACTTTTATACCAAAATAAAAGGTATAAAAGAAAACAAAATATATGATGAAGATGGCTTAAGAAAAACAAAAGCAAGAATAGTAAATATAAAACCTTCTGAAGAGGGAGATAATAAAGATGGAAACTAATCTTCCAATAGAAGAAATAATATCAAAAGTTAAACACATAGAAATAAAAGCAAAAAAACTTATAGAAGACAATCTTATAAGCAATTATCATAGCATTTTTAAGGGAAAAGGAATCGAATTTAATGAAACCAGAAATTATCTACCTGGTGATGACATAAGGGATATTGACTGGAACGTTACAGCAAGAATGAATGAACCTTACATAAAAACTTATATAGAAGAAAGGCAACTTTCTATAATATTTGCTGTGGATACAAGTGCATCAAACCTTTTTGGTGTATTCAAATCGAAAAGGCAGAGAATGGCTGAAATAGTTGCTTTTCTTGGTTTTACTTCATTTTTTAACAATGATAAATGTGGTTTATTATTATTTTCAAACGATGTTGAAAAATATATCCCTGCAAGAAAAAATTACTCTCACCTTTTAAGAATTATAAGGGATAGCTGGTATTTTGAAGGAAAAAGTAAAGCAACTTCTCTCTCAAAATCATTACGAAGTATTTTTGACCTATTAAAGAAAAAATCTGTCATTTTTATATTGAGTGATTTCCTTGATAGTGGTTATGAAAATGCCCTGCTATCTCTTTCAAAAAAACATGATGTTATCCCAGTTGTTGTGAAAGATAATTTTGAAGAAAATATCAACTTTCAAAATATTAACTTTCCTTTTATTGAGAAAATGAATTTATTATTTGAGATTAAAGATAGTGAAACAGAATTCATGGATACAATAAAGGTTAATTTTCCCGAATACAGAACAAAAATGAAAAATTATATAGAATATTACACAAAAATCTTTAAAAGACTTTCCTTAGACTTTATAGAAACTTACACAGACGAAGACTTTAAACCTATAGAACTTATGCTAAGAAGAAGACTTTTTAAATTAAGACATTAAAGGAGGTAAAGATATGAAAAAAATAGACTGGGTATTTATAATTATAATAATTTTTGCATCTTTTTCAATTGGTTTTTTTGCTGGTCAATCACTTACTCCTTTCAATAGAGCTTTGAGAAAAGCTCAGGAATTAACAAGAAGAGGTGTAGCAGAAAAAGAAAAGGCTGTAGAAATACTTACAAGACAAAAAGAACTTTTAGACGCCTCTTTCAAATATGCACAACTTGAAAAGGAAAGACAAATTATAGCTTTATCACTTGCAAATGTTTTAATAAAATATGAGATGTGGAATGAGGCCTTAAAATATCTTGACATAGCAAGAGAAATACTTCCAGGAGATTATGCCATAAATTATAATTACGCATTTATATACTACAATCTTAAAAATACTGCAACAAATCAAACACAGAAAAAAGATTATGAAGAGAAGGCTTTTACTTATCTCGAAGTTGCTTTAAACAAAATTCCACAGAGTCCAGAGGCAAATTATCTGTATGGAGCAATGCTTTATGAAAGCGGAAATATTGATAAGGCTTCAGAAAAATTTCTCAACATCCTGAAACAAAATCCAGACGAAATAAGAAGTTTATTTGCTTTAGCAAGAATATACTATGACAAAGGAGATTATTCAAGGGCAAAGAAATTATATCTTAAGCTTCAGCAAATTTTACCCAAGAATTCAAGCGAAATGGAAAAGGTTATTCAAAACCTTGAGATTTTAAATAGACTCGGAGTTGAATAGATGAGCTTAATCTATAAGATAGCTCTCTCATACAATGAATATATTGGGCCTAAAAGATATAAAGAAATAACAAAATATGGCCTTGATAACTTTTTTTCACTCAATTATAAAGAACAGATGGAATTTCTGAAAATAAAAACAGAAAAAGCCATACCTTTTTTCAAAAATATGCTTATTGAAGCCGAAAAAATTGAAAAAATCTCTAAAAAAGAAGGAATAAAAATAATAGAAATAGAGAGTGAATTATACCCTCCCTTGCTTAAAAACATAGAAGATGCCCCATTCCTTATCTATATGCTTGGAGAATTTAATTATTCAATAAAGCTACTTGCAATTGTCGGCACAAGAGAGCCAACTGAAGATGCAAAAATGATAAATGAATATTTCACCCGTGAAATTGTAAGTTATGGCATAGGAATAGTAAGCGGCCTTGCAAAAGGTCATGATGGCATAGCTCAAAAGACGGCAATCGAAAATGATGGCTGGACAGTTGCTGTTTTAGGTGGTGGAGTTGATGTTATATACCCATTATCAAATTCAACAATTTATCATCAGATAAGGAAAAAAGGTTGTATCATATCAGAATATCCCCCCGGCACTTATCCACTCAAACAAAATTTTCCATTAAGAAACAGAATAATAAGCGGCTTAGCAAGTGGTGTTTTTGTCATTCAGGCACCAGAAAAATCTGGTTCATTGATAACAGCTCAATATGCAGAATCACAGGGTCGTGAACTTTATACAATTCCCGGCAACGTATTAGACCCATCTTATTCTGGCAATAACCATTTAATCCAGAAAGGAGCAAAAATCGTTGTCTCTCCTGAAGAAATAGTTTTTGACATTCTTGGGAAGCCAGTAAAAAAAGTCCAAACCATCCACACTACCAATCTTTCAAAAGAAGAAGAAAAAATTTTATCAATTATTAATAAAGAAACCCATTTGGATGAAATAATAATTAAAACAAAAATGCCTCTTGAAAAAATAAATCATCTTCTTACAATTTTAGAAATAAAAGGCTTTCTTGAGGAATTCCCCGGCGGATTTTATAGAAAAGTTTAATTTTTTACTTTCAGGATGAAAGAGAAAGAAATAGTCGGAAGTACCTTTAAGACGAAAGCAAGCAGAAGAGGAAACTGGAAAAACTCTTGAGGGAGATGAGTAAGAAGTATGCTGGGT
>FMJZ01010783.1_pt1 | contig 15590 bp, 9 predicted proteins | sample 1987881 | NCBI WGS metagenome assembly FMJZ01 (sample SAMEA4378227, study PRJEB15110) | soil metagenome | biome: soil; feature: Field; material: Soil | place: India | collected 2015-03-11 | depth 0 m | reverse complement strand
GCCGCGGCCAGCGCGCCGCTGAGGCCGATGGCGCCGCCCGCCTGGCAATGGTCGTGCTCGCCGATGCGTTCGACTGCCTGAAAAACCGGACTGACGGAAAGCTGGGTTTGAGAAAGCATGCCTGTTCTCGCTGTTCTGAAAGTTTGTGCAGATAGTATAGAGCAGGGCCGGATGGGCGTCAATCCAAGGAGGCGGCGACGGATTCGGAAACGGATTCAGAGGGAGCGGAGGACGTGCATCGCCCGATTCTTCGGCAAACCTTGCAATAAGCTTACATAAAAGGTGATTGACTTGCCGGACATTTCGTTTTACACTACAAAAAATTGCCCTTTCTAATCGAATGTGGATGGCGTACACCCGACGCGCCTGAAGCGGTTGTCCGTAGAATCGGGTGAGGAGCATGGATGCCCCTTTCGACGCAGTGGCCTCACCATCCGAGCAAGTTGAGCGAACTCATTGACCATGAGACGCTGGCCGTTATTGTCTCCGGCGCCTGCGCCCGGTTGGGGCGCGCGCTCACCGTGCTCGACTACGACAAAGACAGCGGCGCCATTGCGCGCATCGATCCCCTGGACACTCGCCAGAATTTCGAGCCATTTTGCCGTTTGCTGCGCACCGAGACGCGCGTGCGCGGCGGCAATGCTGCCTGTGAACGCTGCGACGCACAGCGCGCCCAACAGGTGGTCAAGCAGATCGGCGGCCATCGGTGCGGTAAGGTGGAAGCGTATTCATGCCACATGGGGTTGACCGACTTTTCGCAGGTGTTATGCGTGGACGATGCGCCGGTCGGGGTGCTGTTGGCGGGTCAATTTGCAGCGACTGAACAAAAGGACGTAGTGCGGCGAAGGGTGCGTCGGATTGTGGCGGGCGAACATCGGGACATTGCATTGCTCGATCCAGCCGTTGGCGAGGAGCTGCTCCATCAGGCGTCGCAGATCAAGGCGCCTGAGGTGGATTTCGCCGAGCGCTTTCGTCGCGAGGTTGAGAACCTTCAGGCGATTGCGACGGCGCACTATCGTCAGCAGAAGACGGAATACGAGGCGTGCTTTTTGGATCGGCTTCGCAGCGCGCGGCGTTTTTCGACGGCCGCCACGTTGCAGCCGATCCGCAGCAGCGCCAGGCAATTGCTGCAAATTGTGCAAGAACATTGCGGCGCGCGCTATCTGCTGTTGTTTTGCAACGTCGGCGAGAAAGACACCGTGCTCACGCCGCTGGCGCAGGTTGGTCTTGCCGGTGAGCAGGACGGAAATCTTCCCGGCCTGCCTCACTTCAACTGGACCAAAGCCGGGCTGCCAAGACATGAAAGCGAAGAAGGATGCTGGCGTCTCGCAGCCGGCGCTCCGGAGCTGACTCGCGGGGTGCGCGGGGACAACGCAAGCGCGCTGCGCGATGCGGCGTGCGCCGTTGCGCTGCTCCTGGGCGACGCTTTCCGCATGGTGATGCTTTTCGGCCCCTTTGAGCGCCCGGTGAATCCCGAACGGGAGCAAGGATTTTTGTTCGAGGTGAGCCGCATCATCGGCTGGAGCGTCTTTGTGCAGTTGCAGTCCCTGCGGCTGTATGAGGAGCGCGAGCGCCTGATCGCTACGACGCAGCTTCTTCAACATCGCTTCAAGACGGCCCTGACGCCCATCGCGACCCACATCGGTCGCGCCAAGATGCAATTGACCAATCGTCAGTACGACGCGTCTTTACGCCCGATCATCGAGCAGATGAAGGCGGCGCATGAACTCAGCCTGCAGCTGGGGCGCACCGTGCGCGACACCGTGCGTTCGGCGGTGGTGATGATCGAGCGGGATGACCTGAAGTTCGACCTCTACCCCCTCTCGGTGCTGGTCGCCAACTGCGCCGAAGGCTTCGTTCCTCGCGCCGAGGAGCGTTCCCGTGAGCTGATTGTCGATCCCAGCGTCGAGCTGCTCCCCTACGCGGAGGTGGACATCGCCCGGCTGACGATCGCCATCAGCAATTTGCTCGACAACGCCGTGAAGTATTCGTTCCCGACCACGCGCATCCAGGTCAAGGCGCTGCTGGACACTGCAGAACAGCGTCACGCCGCCATCGTCGTGCAGGACCTGGGCGATCCGATTCCACCGGACAAGATGGAGGCGATCTTCGAGCGTGGGCGTCGCGCGTTGGTCGAGGCCAAGATGGGCAAGATTCCCGGCACGGGCTACGGCCTGTGGGAGGCGCGCGCCATCGTCGAGGCGCACGGGGGAACCATTGTCGCTCGCTCGGTTGAAACCAGCGTCTACATGCGCCAGGGCCGCGCCTATCGGGTCAGTTTTCTGGTGAGGATTCCGCTGCGGCAGGAGCGAGAGTGAAAGCGAGGGGAGAGGCGTTTGCTGCGAGGAAGGCGATGAGGAAGCGAATTTTACTGTTCGACGACGACTACGAGAGCATGAAGCCGCTGGCGGAGGCGCTGGAGGAGCAGGGATATGAGGTGGTGCTCTCCGCTGCGCAGGAGATTCCCAGACGGCTGGGCCAGGAGCGCTTCGATCTGTTGATTGTGGACATAATGATCCATCCTCAGAGTCCAGGGGCGGATGATAGAAGCGTCGTGCGCAATGTGCACTATCCCGGCGTCAACTGGCAGGAGACCGGCAAGGAATTTTTGATCAAGCTGCGCCGCGGCGAATATGAAGGCGTCAACGGTTCGGGCACGCCGCGCACGGCGCCGGCGGTGATGCTTTCCGCAACCGCCGATCCTGACGAGCACTATGAGGCCCAGGCGGTTTTTGAGAAACCTTTTGATATCGAAGAGGTGATCGAGAAGGTTTGCGCGCTCACGCGAGGGTGAGTTGATGACCCCAGACGACCCTGATTTTTTAAGCGAGTTGCAACGGAACGCCCGCAAGTATCAGAAGCTGGTGGTGGCTTTACGCCACACGCAGGAAATTTCTCGGCAAATCGAGCACTCCTCTGTTTTCACCATCGCTGAAATTCTCTCTCGTCTTTTGCCCCACTATGTGACCGCCTTTGAAGCGCAGCGCGGTTTTGTGGCGCGGCGACCCGTATTCAACGCGCAGGGGCAGCCCTTTGAGGTCGTCGCCGTCGAGCCTGCCCAGCCCAGCATGCCCCAGATCGCTCTCTCCGACCGTCTGGAGGAGATGGTCAACGCCGGCGGCTCTCGCATCCTGAATACAGGAGGGGGCGACGGCGTCGTTCCCGAACTGCGCGCCTTTGACGCCCGCTCGGCGCTGCTGGCCTCCTTCCGCGCGTTGGAGCACGTCTATCTGGTCGGCTTGCTCGACAAGGTGGGAGCTGAGCAGTATCCCTTTCTAATGGGCGACCGCCGCGTGCTGGAAAGCCTGTTGAGTCTGCTGGCGATGGGCGTGCGCAGCGTCGAACGGCGCCAGCGCGAGCTTGCCATCATTCAGGAGATCGGCGAGCAAATCATCGCCGGTGAAGGCGTTGGAAAGACCAACAACTCCATTTGGTTGAAAATTGCGCAGGGCGCAGGCGAGGTGAGCGGCGCGCAAATCGTCGGCGTCTATGCATACAACGAAGCGCAGAAGCGACTCGAACCGCGCTGCGCCTGGGATCACGAGCGCAGGACGACCATCGGCGGCGGCGCTCCGTTGCCTCTGGATGGCCGCAGCCTAAACGCCGCTGCGGCGCGTTCGTCGCAGCCGATCTACCTGCCCGATGTCTCGGCAAGCGAAGAGATCTTTCTGGCGACCGCAGCGGAGACGGGCGTGCGCTCCGCTTACTGCACCCCCCTCTTCAGCCGGGGGAAGCTGGTCGGCACGCTGTACGTGGGCAGCAAATGTCTCAACGGCGTCGGCGAGCCTCAGCGCGAGGCGATCGACCGGCTTGCCCCGCACGCAGCGATTGCGCTGCACAACGCCCAGTTGCTGGAGCAGCTGCAGCAGTTGCATGAGATCGACGACGACGTCATCGAAATCCAGCAGGCCATCGCCGACGTCTTGCAGGAGGAAAAACAGAATCAGCAACTCGAGGCTGTGCTGGCGCGCTTCTTTCCCAAGCAGAGCGACTTTTTCATCGCCAGCTACGACGACGCAACGGGGAGGATTCACCTGCGCATCGTCCATGAAAAAGGCGTCCGCGTCGATCATCTGGAGCAGCATCCCCTCTATCATCCCCGTCGCATCGGGGAGCGCCGCGGCCTGCTCGAGTACATGTTCGAGCACAACCTTCCGGTGCTCGACGTGCGCAACTTTCCAGAATGGCCGGGCGCCTCTGAAATTGAGGAGGGATTCAGAAGCGGCGTGCAGTGCTGCTTAATCAAGACGCTGGAATACGGAGGCAGATTGACCGGCTGGATCGGCTTTCGCAATTTTACGCGTCCAGAGAGCTTTAGCGACCACCATCGCACGCTGCTCGAAAAAATTGCTCCGCACGTGGCGATCGTGCAACACAACGCTCGCCTTTATGAGCAGCGCATCCGCGAGCTGAAGGCGGTGAGCGAGTTTCAGACCCGCATCACCCGTCTCAGCGAGACGGAGAAGGAGGAGATCGACAGCGTCGCCGAGGAGGTGCGACGCACGCTGCGCGAGCTGGGGCTGCACACCGGGGATTTCTACATCGCCCTCTACGATGAAAGCCGAAACCTGGTGAGCGTGCCCGTCTGTTATGAGCGCGACCGCGCACTCTCAAGAGACGAGCGCGAACAGCGTCCGGCGTACTGTACGCGACCGCTCGCAAAGCGCAATGGTCTCGCCGAATGGGTGCTGCGCCACAACCGGCCTGTGTTCGCTCCCGACCGCGCAGCCATCGAACAATGGCGCCTTCAGGGAGTCGCCGACCTGCCGGAGACGACCTGCTGTTGGCTGGGCGCGCCGATGCGCGTGCGCAACAGACCGGTCGGCGTCCTGGCGCTGCGCAGTTTTGCCGAAGAGAACGCTTTCACCGAGGCGCATCTGCCGTTGTTGCAGACGATCGCCGATCAGGCGGCGATCACGATCGAGAACGCGCGGCTTTTCCAGAGCCGGCGCAAGCAGCAAGAAGCTCTGTTGCGCGCCGGCCAGGCGATTGCAGCCGGCGGCGATGATCCGGATAGCGTGCTGCGCATTATCCTGGAGCAGGCGGTGCGCGTCACCGACGGCTATCTTGGCATGTTTTATCTGGTCGATGGCAATGAGATGAAACTGCACAGCGTTTATCCTCAGAGCGAAGAGGAGCGCATTCGTCGCAGATTTGAAACCATCCCTCTTAGCCAACCCGGCGTCATGGCGCTGGCCGTGCGTGAAAGGCGGGCGGTGCTGGAAACCGACGTCGCCAATGCCAGAGAGTATCTGGATGTCTCCGACGGCGTCACGCGCTCCGAGTTGGCGGTCGTCCTGTTTCGCAAGGGAAGGCGCACAGGCGAAGTCATGGGTGTGCTCAACGTCGAGCACCCAGAGGTGGGCGGCTTGAACGCCGGTCATCGCAGCCTGTTGATTTCGCTGGCGCAACTGGCGGTTTCCGCCCTCCAGAACGCCGAAAAGATCGCCGATCGGCGTCGTCTGCACACCATCGCCGTAATGGGCGCCTACAGCGCAGACGTTATCCACGACGTGAAACAGGAAATCAGCACCATTCGCTGGGCGGTGGATCGTTTGCGCCGTCGAAGAGATTTGCTTGCAGACGCGCTGGATGACCTGCGCGAGATTGACCTGGCAGCTGAACGCATGAGCGTGCCCGACCTTTCGTCCGCTGAGCGTTCGTTGTCTCCAGACAAGCCGTCGACGCATCGCTCGTTGCTGGACGACGTTGTCGCCGATGAAGTCCGCGTCTTCCGTCAAAAGACGGAAAAGGATCGTAAGATCGCGATCGACTTCGAGTTGGATCTGCGTTGCAGGGACGCCTTCGTATCCATCCATGAAAGCTGGCTGCGCCGCATGCTCCGCCATTATCTGAGCAATGCTCTGAAACATGTGACCCCGAATCGCAAACCGTCTATCGTCGTGCGCACAGTGCGAGACAAAGATACGGCCACCGTTTTCGTCAAAGACAACGGCAGCGGCGTCCGTCGCGAAATTCTTCCTCGCCTGTTTAGTTGGGAGATCGATCACGGCGACGAGCCGCCCGGGCGCGGCCTGTTGCTTGTGCGGCTCATCGCCGAAGCGCATAAAGGCGACGCGTGGTGTGAACACAGCGAGCCCGGCAAGGGAGCCTGCTTTGCTTTTTCGTTGCCGGTGGCGGCTGACGTCCAGGACAAGGTCGTCGGAGGGTGACCGCCTGGAAAGAGCATTGAATTGAACCTCTGGTCGCTGTCTGAGAAGGAGAATCCAATGCCTGAAGTTGCAAGCCATGGAAAAACCCTCGAAACCTCTTTCTCACAGGCGCGCCTTTTAATTGTAGACAATCGAGGGCAGACGCGTCGCGATTTGCTCCGCGCTTTCGAGGCTGAAGGATATAGCGTGGTCGTCGCCGAGGGCGCCGGCGATGCATTGCGCAAAGACGCGCTGCGCCTTGCTCAAAAGACGCGGCCGCACGTCATCATCGTCGATCTGCGCCTCGACGACGACCATGACACGAGCGATATTTCAGGACTGGAGCTGCTGCGTCGGCTGCGCAGCCTGGGGAAAAACGTCGGACTGATCGTTTATTCCGGCTACCTCAATCCGACTGTAGATCGCGCCATCGCTGAGTGCGGCGCCAGGTGGGTGAATAAAGATGACTCGCCGGATGTGCTTAGAAACGAAGTGGAAAAGTTAGCGACCCAGTCCTGCGCGGCAAGACGACGTCTCCAGGTGTTTTGGCAGCCCAAGCCATGGAGCCGGGAGCGGACAGTGCGCCGACTTTTCCGGCGATGGGCGCCGACTTCCTTGCTCGATGATCTGATCGCACAGCTTTTTGAAGACAGGCGTCGCGTGTGGGTGTATCCGATCGAAAGGAAGCTGACTTCATCGGCCATGCCGGCGTCGCGAGGGCGTTCTCTGGTGCTGCGAGCGCGCATTCATCAGGGAAAAGCCCAGAAAGTGGTGAAAATTGCCAAAGCCCATCGCGTTGCGCATGAATCAAAGAATTACAAGAAATACATCGCCTCTCGTGCGCTAGGGCAGTTCCATACTCGGCTTGAGACGACCGCCTTCTTTTGGGATGCGGGTGCTTCCGTCTACAGTTTTCTTGGCGAAGGCGATGTGAAACATCTGCAGGCGTTTCGGAGCTTTTACGCCGCCGAGCAAGACATCGATCGCCTGCTGAAGCCGATTCGTTTTTGGCGAGACCTGTGGAGACAGGCTTTTCCAAGATTTACAACGGCCACTTGCACGATTTTTGAAGCGTATGACAAACTCCTCGGGCTAAACAAGCAGCTTGCCAGGCGACGCGAGCATCCGGTGGGCTTGCCGGCTGAGCTACCCCAGCTTTTGCAAAGAATCCATGACAGGATGAATGAATTGTCCAACTGGAGGGGAGCGCGGTGGATTGTTCACGGCGATTTTCACGCCGACAATCTGTTTACGGACGGCGATCATCTCTGGCTCATTGATTTTGAGCGCACCGGCCCGGGCCCTGCATATGCTGACTTTTGCGAGCTGGAGATCGATGTGGTGACGCGGCTGCTGCCATCCACCGTTTCCTCTCAAGATTTTTTGACGCTGACGCAATCCCTGATAGATTTCGACGCCGCCGATGAGCCGCCGGGGTTGAGCTGGGAAGCGTATAAAGCGCTAAAGTTCGTGCGCGCACTGCGCAAACTGGCCTTTGAAACAACGAATCGTCAGAACCAACTGCCCGATTATCTGTGGGGATTGCTCTGTGACGCCCTGTTCGTCGCCGGGATGCGACCGCGTGCGCGCGGTTTGCAGGAGCAGATGATCCAACGCGAGCGCGCATGGTTATATGCATCGGCGCTCTCGGCGCAGCTCGACGCCGTCCAGCCAGCCGGACGGCGCTGAAAATGGATGAAGAGAGCTATGACTCTAATTCATGAGCGCTATCCGCCCACCTATCGGCAAGAAATTGTGCAGCAGGTGTTTCGGGTGACCCAGGAAGGCCGCTCGATGTGCCTGGTGGGGCTTGCCGGCGTGGGCAAATCCAACCTGCTCACTTTTCTGGAGCATCCAGAGGTTCAGGTTCTCTATTCCGAATTCATCGACAAAAGGACGCACATCGTTCGCGTTCCGTGTGAAAAAGATACAGATTCTCTGGAGAGCGTCTATCGCTCCTTGTTATCTGCACTTACGCGCAGCCTGGACCTTCCCCATCCAGACAGCCGAGGCGGCGTTGAGTTCGATGCGCTGCGCAATGCGCTCGATCTGCACTGTAAACGCCGGAATCAACGCGTCGTCTTCATCCTCGACGAATTTGAGCAGCTGATCCGAGCGCAGCCGCCCACGCTTTTCGAGGCGCTGCGCGTCCTGCGCGATGACCATCGCACCACCGGCAATCTGGCCTATGTGCTGGTCATGCATCGCATGCCGCAGGTGATCGTGGGGCGACAGCCTTTCGCCAAAAGCCGCCTGTTTGAAATCGTGCGCAACGACATCTACGCGCTTGGCCCTTACACGAAAGAAGATGCATACGCCATGATCGATGCATTATGCACAAAGAGGCGTGTGACGCTTTCGGACCTTGAAAAAGATCGGCTGTACAAACTCAGCGGAGGGCATAGCGGTCTTCTCAAATCCATGTTCATGGCGATGCATCCGCACTTCAGCAACGTTTCAGTTCTCAAGATCCTCAGGCTCGCCGAAACCGACCCTGAGGTTGCAGCGGCGTGCAAACATATCTGGGAGCATCTGCACACCGAGGAACAGTTCGCCTTGTCTCGCCTGGTGCGGGGCGCCTCACTCGACCTGAGCATGGTGGAATTTCTGCAAAGAAGGGGATTGGTGCGGCCTGGCTCAGGTGGAGAACTTTTCTCCGAGGTGTTTAAGGAGTTTGTCAAGGGGATCGAGATGGGATAGAGGCGTGCAGCCTCCGCTAACAAGAGAGGAAACGATCATGACAGAAATCATCATCCTGATCTTGTTGCTTATGATTGTGCTGTTTGTTGTCGTCTGGTTGGTGAAAAGCTTTAAAACCGTGCCCGAAGGCTATGTCGCAATCACAAACTGGATGGACCGTTTTGCGCGCATCCTCGAACCGGGGCCTCATCTGTTGATGCCTTTTGAGGAGGAAAAGGCGCAGATCAAAGTGCGACAGAGCGAAGGAAAACTTGCCGTGCCCAACGTGTTCACCCACGGCGGGCTGCCGGTCGTCGTCAATTTGCGGTACACCTACCGGCTCGATCCGAGGAGAATGCACCGCGATGAGCTGTACTACTCTGAGGATGAACGCCGAGAACAACAGGTCAATATTTTTAAGCAAATTTTTCAAGACGTCATTGCAGAGCTCGCCCCTTCGGCGGAGCAATCGGCGCAAAAATCTGCGCCGCAGAATCCACAAGGGAGTGGAGGCGCCGACAAGGGAACTACGTCGAGCCGTGTAGACATTGCAGGGTTGTTCAGCCCCTTCGTCGGTCGACAGGGAATCGAACTGAAACGGCGTATTGAGGAAAGGGCGCGTAAGCTGTTGGCGGAGCACGGCGTCATGCTTGCGACGAACGCACCCTTTGTGATCCATGGATTGCAACTGCCCGATATGATCGTCGAAGCCTATGTGAACTTGATCGCCAGCGACTTCGACAGCACCGCCAGGTCGGACTTCATCGCACGGGTGCGCAACGCCACCAATATGTCCGAGGCGGGTCTTGTTCAACTGCTCAACGTGATTCAGAACCCGTCAGCCGACCTGCATGCGATCTTTGCCAGCGGCTTCGTACAGCCCGAAGTGCACATCCAAGATGGAAAGCCCGGCGTTCGCCAGCGAGTTCCCGAAGCCTCAACGCAAAGAGAGCCCGACAAGTCGCATAAAATGTCATCGGATGAGACCGTTCAACCGAAATCGACTCCATCTCCGCTTGACCTGAGCGCAGTGCACGATCTGCCGTTGACGGAAGAAGTGATGCGCACATTAAAGTCTCCGTAACGTCAAGCCTTCGCAAGTCGCTGCTGGCTGACCATCCACCCTTGGTTGACTTTTGTGTGTTCCTCTTTATCTGGGTACAATGCTCGCCATTAAATCGCCACGAAAACATTGAAGCCGTCTAAATGTGTCCGGTCAGTTTCCCTACAACCACATCTAGTTCATCCTCGGCGAAGGTGCATCGTCACCGTCATTTTAGTAACGGTGTTTGGGGTGAACCATTAGGGCTGCGGCCCCTTTCTGCTTTTCAGGGATCGTTGCCTTTTCATGCAAATGGGAAGTGGTGATCCCTCTCTTACACTATCGGCACTTAAATTTTAACTCTGCGCTATCTGAAACATGAGTCTGATTGAAGAAGGCATCAAACCCACTTTCGGCGCCCATGAAAAGTTTGTCTTCCGATACGGCTGGCTGAAGAAAGGTGTGGACGCACTAGCGCGCGACCCCGCTATCTTCACCGATGACAAAGCCTTAGTTACGCTTGGAGTAGGCAAGAACATGGTGCGTTCGATCCGGCACTGGTGTCTTACCACGGGTTTGTTTGAGGAAGTGCATATCAAAGGCTCAGTTCGAAGTTTGCAATTGACCGAACTTGCCCGCCGATTGGTCATGGATGGCGGCTGGGATCCGTACCTTGAAGATGCTGGGACGCTGTGGCTCTTGCATTGGCAGCTCACCTCCAACCTTGTGCGTGCCTTGATCTGGCATCTGACCTTTTGCATCTACTATGAGGCCGAGTTCACCAAGAAGCAGCTTGTGGCCTTCATTAGCAAACAGTTAGACCGCCGGGGGATTTCGACGACATCCGGCGCTGTCGAGCGGGAAGTGGATGTCTGTCTCCGCACCTATGTTACTGCGACACACCGAGCGACTGCGAAGGGTGTCTCCGAAGAAACGCTCGATTGTCCCCTTGCCGAATTGGATCTGATCCGTTTCCTGGCAGAAGATAACATATATCGCTTCAACATTGGTCCCAAAGTCACTCTGCCGACCGAAGTTTTCGGTTATGCCCTGCTCACGTTCCTGCCTGCGATCATGGACAGCCGACGCACCGTAACGGTGGACGAATGCCTCTATAGCGATGGAAGCCCAGGACAGGTTTTCAAGCTAGACGAAAACAGCGTTATTGAACACCTGGAAACGCTCGAGCGATTGACAGAAGGCCGCCTACGGCTGCAAGAGACCGCCGGATTGCGTCAATTGTACCTGGAATATGAGACGGAAGACCGGTTCAGACTCGCTGCTCTCGATCTATTAGGTCATTATTATGCCCGATTCGAGAACTAAACTTGCCTCTTTCATTCACGTGCGTCCAAGCGGCATTCGCTCGATTAACATCGAGCGTGATCTGCAGGAACCGGCTTTGGCTAGGGAATATGTGTTCACCGCCCAAGCGCGGCGCGCACTGGCACGCATCATTGACGGCATCGAAGACTTGACGCACACCCGCGCCTGGACCTTGACCGGCCCATACGGTTCAGGGAAGTCATACTTCGGGCTGTTTGTAATGAACCTGATGAGCGCTGCATTGCCGGCTCACCAGCACACGATCATGGAGTTGCAGCGGGCCGATCCGCTGTTGGCAGGGCGTGTAAAGCAATTAATAGAATCTGATGGTTCACATGGGTTGCTTCCAATACCCATCACCGGCTATCGCGCGCCGCTGCAAGAAGTCTTGGTGTGCGGTGTGGAGCAGGCGCTGCAACCCCTTAGCTCAAATGTCGGCATAAACCGATTGCTGAACGAAGGACGAACTATCGCTCATGTCGGGAGCCGCGCACTGGTGGCGTGGATTCAAGACCTGTTAACTGTAGTGACGCAACCAACACTCGGCTACACAGGTTTGCTGCTGCTCCTTGATGAGATGGGTAAGCCGCTGGAATATGCCGCTGCACACCCGGAGACCGCCGACATTTATCTGCTCCAGGAGCTGGCGGAGTTCGCTAATCGCAGCAAACAGACGCCATTTCTGTTCATGGGCATCCTGCATCAGGCGTTTGATCGCTATGCCGGCAATCTGGACAGCAGGACCCAACGCGAATGGGCTAAAATTCAGGGCCGGTTCGAGGATCTGACTTTTCAGGAACCGCCCGACCAGCAGATGCGGTTCATCGTCAGTGCGCTCAGGCATAACGATAACCTGACTATGACCACTGTGCGTGAGCGAATGTCTACCTACGTGGATACAGCAGTGGCGAGCGGCTGGCAGCCTTCGCTGATGCAGACGGAGGAATTCGCCGAGCTATGTCTTGGCGCTTATCCTTTCCACCCGACCGCTTTTGTGGCGTTGCCGCATCTATTCAGGCGCCTGGCGCAAAACGAGCGCTCCATTTTTGCTTATCTGGCCTCTCAGGAGCCGTTCGGATTCCAGGAGTTTTTGCAAAGCTATGAAGCGCCCGAAACGATCCGTCTGGCGCATCTTTTCGATTACCTGGTCGCTAACTTCCAAGGGCGGCTGTACGCTTCGCTGCGGGCGCGACCGATCACCGAGGCGTTGGAGCGCCTCAACAACGACCATAGCCTTGATTCGCTGACGACCGACCTCTTAAAAACTGTCGGATTGCTTAACTGGCTCAGCGAGGTCAGTCCTCTGCAAGCGACAGAAGACTGCATCGTGGCGGCTATGTGTTCCGAGATATATACGGACGACCGGATTCGGGAGGCGTTGCGCTTCTTGCAGAGACGCTCCCTGATCGTGCACCGGCGCTTCAACCGGACTTACAGCATCTGGCAGGGCAGCGATGTGGATGTTGAGCAACGGCTCGAGGAGGCCAGGCAGAAGCTCACCGGTTCCTTCAGCCTGGCCGAGACCGTCCAGCAATTCCTGCCGCCCCGTCCGCTTGTCGCCCGTCGGCACAGCTACCAGACCGGTACGATTCGCTATTTTGAGGTGCGCTACGTTGACCAGCAGACGCGCGATCATCTTTCGTTGCAGCCTGGCCCGGGCGCCAGCGGCCTTCTGCTGATCTGCTTGCCCATGAACTATGCTGAGGTGGAGGCGTTTGCACGTTGGGCTGTTGAGTCGCCAATCGGGACACGCGCCGACATTGTGGTGTGCATCGCCGGACGGATCGGGCGTCTGGTCGAATTGGTGAGCGAGTTGCGCTGTCTGCAATGGGTGCGGGAGAATACGCCGGAATTGCGCGACGATCCGGTGGCGCGCCGCGAGGTGCGAACGCGCGCAGGCATGTTGGAGACACTCATTCGTAACGAGCTAGGGTCCACGCTATCAACCAACCGGCTGACGAGTTCGACGGGCAGCAGATGGTTTCATCGCGGTACGACGCTCCAGACGTCCAGCGACCTGTCGCATGTTCTCTCCACCATCTGTGATGCACTTTACCCGAGCACGCCTTGCTTACGGAACGAGCTGATCAACCGCCGGACGCTGTCGTCCCAGGGCGCGGCCGCCCGGCGTAACCTGATCGAGGCCATGCTGACGCGCGCAGAGCAGCCAACCCTCGGTATTGAGGGATATCCGCCGGAACGTAGCATGTATGAGAGCCTTCTGAAAGCTGGAGGCTTACATCGGCCTACCGCGGACGGTACCTGGACTTTTGTCCCGCCGCCCGAAGATGATCCGCTGCGCCTGCGGCCGGTTTGGGAAGCGATTTCTGATTTCGTATTTGCAATGCCGCCTGAACCGCGTAGCGTTCAGGACTTGTTTGAGCGATTGAGCGCACCTCCTTACGGCTTGACCGCGGGCGTGATGCCGGTGCTCCTGTGCACTTTCCTTCTGGTGCATCGAAACGAGACAACCCTCTATCGGGAAGGGACATTGCTGCCCGAACCCGGTGTCGCCGATTGGGAGGTGCTGCTAAGGCGACCGGAGCTTTTCGCGATCGCCGGATGTCGCGTCACTGGCCTGCGCGCCGCTGTGGTGGAGCGCATGGCGCGCGGACTGCGGGTGCCGCCTTACGTGATGCCGGTCGTGCGAGCAGTGATCGGCCGACTCAAGGCTTTGCCCGAACACGCCTGGCGCACCCGTCGTTTGCCCGAAAGCGCTCTTGCTCTGCGTCGCGTCGTGGAGACGGCGCGCTCGCCGGAACGTTTCCTTTTCGTAGAGGTGCCCGAAGCGTTGGGACTGGCGCCCTTCGAAGAAGGCGAGTTCGACCAGGAACGCTTCGATCTCTTTTTCCAGCGATTGAACATCGCCCTGGATGCGCTGGCAAACGCAACACCGCGGCGGTTGGCTTGGGCGCGCGATACCTGGCTGGCGGCCTGTGCGCTGCCCGCAGGCGAGGCGGGCTGGGAGATGTTCCGCCAACAAGCCGAACAAATCGCGCCGCGCGTGACGCACCCTGCCCTGGTACCACTGCTCAAGCGCACGGTGGAGGCCGCTGACGCAGGCTCGGCCCTGGAGAGCGTGCTGGCTTTGCTCGCCAACCGCCCGGTGCGCACCTGGACGGATGCCGACGTCGAACGCTTCGAGGCACAGGCGCAATACGTGGGACGGTTATTCCGCGAAGAGAGCGATGGGAGAGGGCAGTTTGCCCTTCTCCCTCCTGAACTGCAGTTACGCAGCCGACGGATTGCCCAAGAAGTCAGCACTTATCTTGCGGGCCTGCAAGAAGACCCACAGGTCTTGCGGGCCGCCTTGGAGGAATTGCTCAGGGAACTGAGATAGCGCCATGACCGCATGAGATTTCGCAACTGCTGCCAGACGACAGTTGTTCGGAGGATCTGATGTCAACACAACCACCTGTGCGTCACATCGTTTCGCTTTCCGGCGGCAAAGATAGCACCGCCCTGGCGATCTACCTGCGCGACCGCATCTCCGACCTGGAATATGTCTTCTGCGATACGGGCGAGGAGTTGCCCGAAACATACGAGTACTTGGACAGGCTGGAGACAGTTTTAGGTAAGCGGATCGAGCGTCTGAATCCCGAGAGACCCTTCAAGCATTACCTGGAAATCTATCGCGGTGTTTTGCCAGACGCCAGAACTCGATGGTGCACTCGAAAGCTGAAAATCGAACCCTTTGAGAGGTTTGTCGGCGAAGATTTGGTCTACAACTATATCGGCATTCGCGCTGATGAACCTCACAGAAAGGGTTACATTTCAACGAAGCCCAATATCATAGCGAAGTATCCTTTTATCGAAGATGGCATCACCAAGGCCGATGTAATGCGTATCCTCGAGGAAAGCGGCATTGGGTTGCCAGAATACTACCAATGGCGGTCGCGCTCCGGCTGCTATTTCTGCTTTTTCCAGCAACGCATTGAATGGGTGGGGCTATTTCGCAGACATCCGGATAAATTTCGACAGGCATTAGAAATGGAGAAGGAAGATCCGGAGACTGGAGAAAGATTTACATGGGTCCCCGGTGAAAGCCTTAGAGATATTGTCAGGCCTGAACGTATTGAGCAGATTGAGGCAAATTCCCAGCGGCGCGACAATGGCAAAGACAGAGTTTCGCCTAATGCGCCTCTTGTCAGAGTGTTTTCTTGCGACGTAAGCGAGGATGAGATGGGCGAGGGTTGCCTTATATGTCATTTGTAGGAGCAGCCTAAGGAATTCCCTTAATGAATCGCCAGGCTACATGAAAGGGAAGATCCCGTGTATGTCGGCTAACTGCATCAACCCCTTCATCCCCTACCTTAACCGCTACACCACCGCCTCGCCCGACCACGAGGCGGCCTTTGACGAGTTCATCGGCCAGACCCCGCCGCCGGGCG
>FMJZ01000381.1_pt1 | contig 15631 bp, 17 predicted proteins | sample 1987881 | NCBI WGS metagenome assembly FMJZ01 (sample SAMEA4378227, study PRJEB15110) | soil metagenome | biome: soil; feature: Field; material: Soil | place: India | collected 2015-03-11 | depth 0 m | reverse complement strand
GACCTATAAACTGGAGAGCCTTTGTAGGCAGTTGCTATCCAGACGTCAGAAAAAATCTTAAAGCCTTTCTTAAGTCTTACATCAAAAAATAAATCTCCATCAATACCATAAGAAAAAATGTTTGACTCACTTCCAGAATTCTTGTCAAGATAGTCCTTTGAGAATGAATAAGCAACTGTCGAACCTATTCGACCGCTGAAACCAACACTTTCTTTTTCCGTCGGATTTTCAACCAAACTTGGTGCTTTCTCGATAACATTTGTTTCCCCGAATAGGGAGGATTCATCAAGGTTTTGTGGAAAAATAAAGCCACTTAAAAAAATAAAAAAAATGATATATTGTTTCATTTCTCTTTTTTACTCCTTTTCTATTGTGCGTAATTAAGTATAAAGCTGATTTGGATAAAAGTAAATTTTTTAGATTGTAGCTTCTAATAACATAGAGGGGACAGAATAGTCCCCTCTATTATTCTATTTCAATAAATGTTTTCTCCACTTTTTCAAGAGACTTTGTACCTTTATTTACGAGTGCATATATTCTACTCTTGGAAAACCTGTTTATACCGTTGTCTGGTTTTGGTTCTGGAGTTAGACCACGAACGTATGGGTCAATATATAAAGCATCAAATTCACCTTTGATAGTCTTTAAAGATTTGCCTTCACTATTCCTTATCTCATATTTCCAGCAAAATTTTGGATCATAGTTCATAGATTCCCAGTCAAGATAGAATATTGTCCTCACTATTAAATTTCCCTTTATTCCAAGAGATTTTACCGCATAATTTTTAGTTTCTTCTGGCAAAAGAATATAAATTTTATTGCTTTCATTATACTCCATTAAACCCCCTGCAAATAATTCACCTGTTTCGGCATCTATAGCTTGATTTGCAACCAGTGCTCCATCTGGCATTTTTCCGTAGAATACATAATAATATTTATGTCTGAAACTATTTGTATCTCCAATATTTTCCACAAACACAACCGGTCCCCATTCTACATCTTTCATATATGGATGAGCTTTCAACACCATACCGTCTGGTAGTGCATATCCACCATCTATTATATCTTTTATAATCAATTTCTTCCCTTCTTCAATAGAAATGAAATTTCCCGGTACATTTGTTTGTTCAGAGTTTAACAGAACTGGCTCATCTCCAAAATTTACTGGCTTAAAAAATGAACAGGAACATAGTGTTATAACTAAAAATATCGTAAACTTTCTCATAAAATTGCCTCCTAAATGCCATACTTACTTATTGAATACATGTTGGGATCATTATCATATATATGAGATGTATTATTAGCCCATTCCGACTTACTATTTTTCTGTGCACTTCCGAACCAAGGATCATGATAATAAATGGTATCAATATCAGAAATATCAGTTGAACTACTCTTGATTCTGTAACCATACATTATCACATTGTGTTGTTTTCCAAATGGCGAGCTTTTGCCAAATAAGACAAGTATAGGTTCATCATTGTCTATACAAGATTTCTGATGTCTTAACTGAGCATTTTCTGTATAATAGGTGTATAGAGCTGTATAAGAAGAACTATATCCACCCATCCAGAGAAAATAGTTTAACGCAAGACAAATATTATACATTGTTTTTGGTTCTTGAATCTGATTATAAACCACTGACTCATCTGGAACTCTTTTACGTTGATATGGATCCCACATAAAGCCTTTTTTTGTATATCTATAATCAAGATACATCCTTATACAGGCACTCTGACAGGTATAAGATGTTTCTTGTGGATAGTAGTTAACACTTAATGTCTTTGTATCATAAGTTGGTTGTGATGAACTTCCACCACATTTAGTTGTAGCCACACTAAGTATAACACATAAGGATACAAAAATAAATTTTACATAAACAAAATTCTTTATTTTCATATATATTTTCCTCCATATAATCATTTTTTAAAATTATTTTTTACCATCCTTTCATTTTATGGAGGTTACGTAAAACCACTGAAATAAACCTTAATGGTTAAAACAAAATCAATTATTAATGTTAAAGAAAAAAGAATAGACCCATATATATATATATTACAGTTACAAAGATGAGATAAGACAGAATGTTAAAAAAAACTTGCTTATCTTGAACAAAATAGAAGGAAAGCATTGTTATTTTAACCCCAAAGCAATTTTTAATTCCGTGTATAATTTTGTTCTTATGATATCAATTGAAAAAGATTTTGTCAAATTTTGCTATTATATTTTTTGTTTAATTATTAAAATTAGTTTGAACTTTTTTTCTGACTTAATTATAATAAATTATGAAGAAACTATTTTTATCTTTAATATTTTTTTTAATTATAATTTACGAAAATTTGTTTTCATTATCAATTAACTCAGATTATGGTATTAAGAATGATTTACATTTTACTATTGGTGGGTCAATTAATATAGGCTTATTCCCACTACCTTTTTATAAAGCATATAATGGAATTGGGTGGTTTTCGCTTATTAGTAGTTCTTATAAGTATATATATGATGGAGATCATAATAATTTAATTTCTATTTATCCAACAATAGCTTGGACAGCGATTGGTTGGGTTGGTTTTGATATTGCTGTGGAGCCAATCTTCAATATTAATAAACTTAATTTTGATAGATTCAGGTTAAAATTGGGGGGATCTGTTTTTTTTGTTCATGCTTCAATTTATGGAGATATAATTTACTATCCAAAATCTGAATGGGCACTGGGGATAAATGTTGGTATTGGAATGCCCCCATGGTATCCTGATCTTGCAGTTTTATTTTCAAGCCTTTTTAAGTAAAAATTTTCTTGAAAGTGGATTCAAAATAAATTTCACTTACTCAAATTCTCAAGATACGCCTTTGTGAAAATATGCTCTGGAATTTTCTCAAACGAAATACCCGACAATTCTATTATCGTTTTATTGCCTTTTTCAAACTCATCGACAAATATCTGTTGCAAAGGCACATATCTACCATCAATTTCAGTATACTTGAGGTAGTAGCTTGTCTGCATCAAAGTTCCTGAGAGTGAAAAAGATTGAGCCTTTAGAACTAAAAAATTCTCTTTATGTATCCAGAGTATCTGCTTGGGATAGGTAACATCATTGACCTTTGCAATGATTTCAACTTTATAGACTGGGATTTTGCCAAGCATTTCCTCATTGATTTTTTCTTTTCCACTTTCGTCCTTTGCTACATTATAAAGCTCGCTTGTTTTTCTCTTCTCAAGGTCTCCACTTTTTGCATCACTACCAGCTATTGACTCGTCTCTATTTATATGCTGAAAAGTCCTTGTGTTTCTCTTGTACATCCAGAAGTTATCTCCCACCTTGAGATAGCCATTACCCTTTTCTACTTCTGGCTCTGTCATAATAATGAGGAATGAGTCATCTCTATCCCTTCTGTAGTAGATTGACTCCATTACCTTGACACTGTCTGACTTTTGTTGTGTTATTTTAACCTTAGCTGTGATGTCAGTCTTTATTTCCATAATTTTATCAAGCCTCTGTAAGATTTCTTTACCTGTTATAGCAAAACTACTGCCTGAGATTAAAAGAAGTATGAAAATCAATCTATTCACAAAAAGCCTCCTTAAATTTTAAAAGGATTTATAATTTTTATATCTTTGCAAAATGCAAAGTCTTTTTCGTTGGCTGTTGCTATACATTGAATTGAATTTACTTTCATTGTTAAAATAATTTGATAGTCGAATATTTTATCTCTATTTATTTTGTATTTTATTAAATCTGTTTTTATTTTTTCAAAAATTGGATTTGCTTCTACAGGTACAATTGATATATTTTCAAGAAAAATTTCTAAATTTGACAATGCTTCTTTTATGCTTAAGGGATTTTGATAAAGGCGATTGCTTGTAACAGTTCTTAAATATTCAAAAATGATCTGCCTCGAAATAAACATTAAAGAAAAATTTTTCCCTTCTAAAAATTCTATAGCTTTGTCAAAAAATTCTGACTCTTCAAATGTAGCATAGACCAGAATGTTAGTATCAATGAAACATGGTTCAATATTCTTCTTCATATATAGTTTCTCTGTCAAAAGTTGTGTTGATTTTTAAACCTTTTACTGTTTTTATTCTATCTTTTAATTTTCTTTTCTCTTTAATTATAATTTCCACCTCACCTTTGACTTTCGGCAAGTCTTTTTCTAAGATTTCGATTTTACCTTCATCGTAAAAACCATGAAGTATTATCATAGGACCTCCTTAATTTTTAAAAGGATTTATAATTTTTATCTCTTTGCAAAATGCAAAATCTCTTTCATTTGCTGTAATTAAATCGCAATTGTATTTAATTGCGGTTGCTAAAATTATAGCATCTGGAAGTTTTATTTTATTATCTTTTCTTATGTTTAAACATAAGTTGGCGATTTCAAAATTAACGTCTATTATCTCGAGATTTTTAAAAAGTTCTTTTACCAGCTCTTCTTCGTTTTTATCTTTAAAATTAAAGCCCATAACTTCTATATATGAAATTATTGAAACGATAAAGTTATCATACTTTTCAATTAATTTATTAAAATCAATAGCCCCTTTGGAAAAATAGATTATTGCATTGCTGTCCAGTAATGCATTACCATTCATTTCTCAATTTCCTTTGCCATTTTAATGGCTCTTTCAATTTCATAAAAACCTTTTTTTCATTAAGTTTTGAGAAAATTTTTTTCAAATTTTCCTTTTTACTACTTTTTTCTTTAATTATAATTTCCACTTCACCTTTGACTTTTGGCAGGTCCTTTTCTAAAATTTCTATTTTACCTTCATCGTAAAAGCCATGAAGTATTATCATAGCCCCTCCTGTCTTAAAAAAACAGAATTTTCGTCAATGTTTAATTTTTTGAAAATAAATGTCTTTATCTCTTTTACAATACTCAAAGCCTTTTCGGCTTCTTTGATGCTTGGAATATAAAAATCATCAGGATATCTGACATCGACAGCATAAGAACTCAAATCTCCAACATCAATATTATTAAAATCTTCATCCTCTTCTGCACATAGTTTAACTAAAAATTCAAGAGCATGAATCTTGCCAAAATCAATTTTTTTAGCAGTAAGATAGGCTTTTAAAAGCTTTTCTACTGCTTGCTGACAGTGAAAACAAACCGAAGAAGTAACTACTTCTTCTCTAGGCGGCAAATTAAATTCATGCAAAGCAGTTTTATAGTCTTCCATTGCTTTTTTTAGCCACTTTTTTACATATTCATCTATCATAAAATTTTGCCTTCCTTTAATGCCTCTCTTGTAACGCTTCCAATAAAATTTTTATAATACTCAATTTCATCTATATTTTTTATTATTATATCTGCAGGGATTAAATGATGAGCAAAATCTTTCCTTAGCTCTCTTATTATTTCTCTTTTTTCTTCAGTTGTTAATTGTTCTTTTATTATTATAAGTATATCCCAATCGCTATATTTTGAGTGATTGTTGCTTGCTCTCGAACCAAAAAGAATTATTTTTTCAATATTCAGGTTTCTTTTTTCAAAATATTTTAAAATCAATTTCTTGATAAAGCTATTTTTTACTTCCAAAAACTTCCTCCTACTCATAGTGTCTTAAAGCAACGGCGGGATGGAGTTTTGCTGCTCGCTTCGATGGAAAATAAGCTGTGATAAGCCCGATTATTATTACAAATACAAGTGAGAAAATATTCCATCCCCAGTCAATTACAAGGTTTAATCTTCTCTTAACAAGGAACATTTCAAAAATTCCAGCATTTTTGAAAGGAATAAGCCCAAGTAGTTTTGTAATTATAACACCAAAAATGATTCCTATCAAGCCAGAGATTAAGATTAATAAGAAAACTTCAGCTAAGAAAAGCCTTTTTATATCTTTCCTTTGTGCACCAATAGCCCTCATTGTTCCTATTTCTCTTGTTCTTTCCCTTATTGTAATCCTCAGTGTATTTGCAAGTCCTACCATTACGATTAAGAACAAAAATGAGGCAAAAACAAGTGCCACAACATTCATTACAGCAAGGAAATTTAAAAACATACTTGAGCTTTCGTAAAGCGTGGTAATGAGTATTTTATCAGCATAAATTGGATTCTGCTTCATATCTTCATATAGTTTTGTTAGCTCTTCACTGGTTTTTACTCTCGGCATTAAGACCCATTCTGTGCCGAATAGTTTAGCAAGTTCAGAATTTTCAGGAACGAAATTGCGGTCGATAATTTCTTTTGCTGGAAGGATGGCAAAAATTTTGTAAAATTCCTTTTCATTAATAAGCAAAAGATTGTCAAATTTATCACTTTCGTAAATTCCATTTACCTTAAGTCTTATCTTTCTTGGCCCCTCAAACCTTGTTTTATATGTAAATTCTATTTCACTACCCACCTTAATGTTGAATTTTTTGGGTAGTAAAATGCCATCTTTCCAAAGTTCAGTATCTTTTAAACTTGAAACAATTTTTATGTTGTTTGTAAGAGAGTTAAAAGTTTCCCTTCTTCTCCAGTATGTTGCCACTTTTATTTTTTTACCATAAAGTTCAGTATTTATAGCAAAAAGAGAAGGTTTTAATTTTTCCCTTAATTCAAGTGAAATAGGGATGGCTTTTTTGATATCTTTAAGCACGATGGTGTAGCTACCAACTTCGTAAGGTTTGAAGTCAAGTAGCTTACGCATATTTTCATAAGGCACAAAAGCCACCCAGTCCATAAAAGAAGATTCAGGTTTTGAAAGAGCTACAACCGTAAATCTTGCAGTTTGCATCTGTCCTCTGAGTGTCTGAAATGATGCACTCACTTTATCATAAAGTTTAACCCTCAGGAATTTTGCCTTTTCTATTGTAAGGGACATTGGATTCTCATACTTTGCAGTATTTGTTAAATCCCATGGATTACCTTCCACAACTTTAAGAAAATTTAAAAAACCTTCATTAATTTCAATGCCAACTATCTGGACAAGTTCACTTTTCTTGTTTCCGAGTAGCCTTACAAAGGCAGATGCATCTGTATTATAATAATCAATTTCGTTTGTATAGTCAGGAATTATACTTTTGATAATACTTTTATCTCTGAAATATCCTCTCCCTCTACCATACATATCATTTACGTTGCCAATTACTGCTATTTGAATGTGTCCACTCATACCTACAAGCATTTTGTCTATGATAACATCTTTAAGCCCTTTTGTAAAAGAACCAGCTATCACGAGCATCGTGATACCGATAGCAACACCAAGCCCAAGGAATATATTTCTTCTCTTTTGTCTTAATAAATTTCTTAATGCAACTGAAAATAATGTTTTTATGGTCATAATGCCTCCGTTAATTCTTTTGCAAAATATAATTCGTCCTCTTCCCAGTAGAATGGATTTTTTATTATATATTCACGAATTTGTTTTAATTCTTTTTCATTCCTTATGATGTGATCATAATAATTTGATTGCCAGACACTTTCACCAGGTGTATTTCTCAATTCATTTATTCGTTTTGTTGTTGCTGATTTAAATCCCGCAATAAACGACGAAATTGAACGTGGTTTTCGGATAAATGGTTTTGTTTGGTATTGCGGTAGAGACGAACGGCCATGATAATTCTGTAGAGACGAACTGCCGTTCGTCTCTACCGCCATACAATTGTCTTGATTATTATTTTTTGTTACATCAATTTCGTCGTTTATTGCGGGGGTTTGTTCAATAATTCCAACAATTGCATGAATATGATTTGGCATAATTACATATAAATCACATTCCAATTCCTTTCGTATTTCAAAGGATTTTAACCATTCTTCTTCAACAATTTTACCAATTTCAGATAAAATTACCTGAAATTTGTTTATTTTACCCAAAATACATTCTCTATTTTTTGTACATATTGTTATAAAATAATATCCAGGTGAAGAATAATCCCAATTTGGACAGCGATTGGATTCGATTCGGTATTTGTTTTTGAATAACGCCATTTTTTTACTCCCTTACCACTGCCTCAAGTGGTGTAACTTTTTTCGCAAGCCTTGCTGGATAAATTACAGCTATTGTCAACACAATAAGCAATGTGATAATATTTCCAATTATGTCTCCAAAACCAACGATTGGAGCGAAGACTTCTCCACCAAACACTAATTGTGCCATTTCATTTTTTGTAGTAAGTTTAAGTATTGCAAGAATGTTTGAGATGATTGCCCCTGAAAAAACCCCACTACCACCAAAGACAAGCCCAAGAACAAGGCTTTCAAGATATATCATTCTGCCGATAAAATTTTTCTGTGCTCCAACAGCTCTCATCATTCCGAGTTCTGGAATTCTTTCAACAACAGACATTGAGATTGTATTCATAATTACAATCAAGGAAACAATGAATAGTAAAATTATAATAATTGAAAATGAACCTTGCACCATCCCAATAAATTGTGCAAGCTGTGGAGTAGCCTCTTTCCAGCTTATAGCCTTTGCATCAAGATTTGTCTTTTTCAGTTCTTCATTCAATTTTTTTAAGGCTAAAGCCTCATTTTGTCCTTTTTTTAGCTTTATTAAAATTGCATTATAAGCCTCTATGTTATAAGATACTTCTTTTGTCTTCTTTATAGCCTTTTTTATTTCCTCAACACTGTAAGATGAGCCATTAAAACTGTTTTCACTACTAAAAAGTTCTTTTTCAAGAAGGCTATCAAGATTTTCTTCTTTAAGAATTTTTCTTTCTTTTTCAGAAACCTTTGCTTCATATTCTCCTGTTGTGTAGTTAAAAATTTCTACAAAAGATTTTCTATCTACGAATACAAAACCACCAAAAAAATTGTTCAAATTTTTAAATTTAATGATGGTCTTAACTGGAATTCTTACATCGAGAGTATAATCATCACTCATTCCAAGTAAAACCAGATCAGTTCTATATTCAAGATTGTCTTTGTTGGTGAGAATTTTTGGGCTCATATTGGAATAGTTAATTTCTTTACCTTCAGGATAAATCCACATATTGAAATAAGTTGCTGCATAATCTCTTTGCATTGTTCCAACCATTAGACCTTTGTCACCTTTTTTGAGAAAATCTCCCTCAAGGGCTATCATATTTGAACCAAAGAATTTTTGGTACTCATCAATATCTACTGAAAGAAGAAGCCAGAATATTGGAATTCTATTTTCTGTAATAATCATACATACATTTCTACCGACGGGTAAAAAATCAGAAATATAATCCTGTTTTTTTAAGAATTCTTTAATATCTTGATAGTTCTTTATGAGTTCTACAGGTCTTCCAGCAACTGAGCCAAAAACCTCTTTATCAGCCTGATTTGTTGAAATGATAATAATGTTGCCCGTAAATCCAGAGACAACATTTTTTTCAAGACCAACGTTCATTCCTTTGATAACTCCACCACCAATTGTCATAATCAGACTGACAAGGAAAATTAATCCACCGACTATAAGACTTTTAGCTTTATGCCTGAAAAGGTTTCTGAATGCTATCTTTATAAAAAGAAATTTCATAGTTTCTCCTCACCAGTGATAATTCCATCCTTGAGTCTTAAAACCCTCTTTGCATATTTTAAAACATCAGGGTTGTGTGTGGAAAAAATAAATGTTGTTTTTTCAACTTTATTTAATTCTCTCATTATTGCAAGAATACTTTCACCAGTTTCAGAATCAAGGTTGGCGGTTGGTTCGTCGGCAAGGACTATGTCAGGATTCGTCACAAGTGCTCTTGCTATAGCAACCCTTTGCCTCTGTCCACCAGACAGTTCGGCTGGTTTGTGTCTTATGTAATTCTTAAGACCAACCTCTTCAATAAGCCTTTCCACTCTCTCATTAAGCTCTTTTTTGTTTTTATCCTTCATAAGAAGAAGCGGAAATTCAACATTTTCTCTCACATCAAGTACGGGAATAAGGTTGAAAGTCTGAAAGATAAAGCCTATCTTGTAAAGCCTCATATCCGTAAGTTCCTTATCACTTAAGGTTGTAATGTCTTTTCCATCAATTTTTACAACTCCTTCTGTAGGATGGTCTATACAACCTATAATATTAAGTAGTGTAGTCTTTCCACAACCAGAAGGTCCAACAATTGAAATCAAATCTCCTTCGTCAATTGTAAGGTCTATACCTCTTAAGGCATGCACTATTGTCTTACCAAGTGGATAATCCTTTTTTAAACCTTTTACTTCTATAAGTGGCATAAAAGCTCCTTTTGTTTTTATTGTATTATTTATAAAAATTTACTCTTAAATTATAACATCAAAATAATTAAATTCAAAAAAAATATAACTATTTAAGTTAATATATTTTTTATCTTTAGTAAGGATGAAAAATAGATTTAAAATCTTTTTTATATTTGTTATATATAAATTATAACAAAATAAATTATAGATGTCAATCAATTTTTGTTTATTATATCGATGTATAATTTAATAAGTTTTGTTTTTTCAATAATATTGTTGTAAAATAATATTTTTCCTTTATGAATTATAAGTACTTTTGAACAAAGTTCATCTATTATTTCAACTATATGGCTTGCGAAAAGAACAGTAGCTTTATTTTCTTCTGCATAATTTGTTATTAATGTTTTCATTTTTAAAATTGCTGAAATGTCAAGTTGATTGTATGGTTCATCCCATATAAGAATAGGAGGTTTACCTATAAGGCTTGCTATTAAATGAAGTTTTTTCTTCATTCCAGAAGAATATGTATGTAAAGGTGTATTTATCACTTCTTGCATATCAAGTAATTCTATATATGGCATTATGTCCAACCAAGTTGAAGTTTTTCCATTTTTAAGGTATGAAATTAGCTCAAGATTTTCTCTACCTGTCAAATATGGAAAAAGATAATCATCAGGAGGAAGATAGCCTATAATTTTTTTTGTTTCAACTATGTTATTTAATTCCCATAGATTTTTACCATTTATGCTTATTATGCCTTGGTCAGGCTTTAGTAATCCCAAAATTAGCTTAAACATTGTAGTTTTGCCAGCACCATTTTCCCCCAACACTCCTATTATTCCGCTTTCAAAAGAAACAGAAATATTAAATATCCCTTTGCCATTTCCATAATCCTTTGTTACATTTTCAAATTTTATCACAATAATTCCTCCGTCATATTCAAATATCTTTTATTTCCTATTTTCCATGTAATAATGATTATTGGAAACCAGATTATCAAGAAATACCACTTGAGTAAAAAAATTCCAAAAAGAAATACTAAAAAGGAAAGAAAACCCACTAATATTAAAAAGATTTTTTTGTATTTAAGGATAAAACTTAAACACCAGAAGAATATTAACCATGACACTCCAAATAAAAAACAAAACAAAGTTGTTATAGTTTCTCTCAACAAACTAAAGACAAAAACTGGCGATAGAAAAATAAACACAAATAAAAAAATACAGTTAGAAATTATGAAAAATTTTTTAAAAGAAACTGGCTGAAGTTTTATTATATATATTAACTGAGAATCATTTATGGACATATTCAGTGAAGAAATTATAAAAAAAATGAGTTGCCAAAATAATATTAAGGCAATTTTAATTTGTTCCTTTTCCATTAAACTTGCATTGAAAAAAATATAGCAAATTCCGTACAATAAACCTGATAAAACTGTGAAAGTTATAAAGATTTCTGTTTTGTTTAAGAGTTTTATAATTGTTTTTGAAATAATAAATATACTTGAAACTTTATTAGGATAGTATCTTGCACTTCTTTTTTTAAGATAGGAGGATCTTTTTTGTAAGATTAGAAAATTTAAATAAGTTTTTCTTATTAAAACAGTTAAAATTGTTATTGACAAGAGTTCAAAAATAATTCCTAAATAGAATAAATCTATTCTCAGAGTTATAAAAGCCCATAATATTAACATAAGAAAAATATATAGCCAGCTAATTATCCTATAATTAGGTAATATCTTTTGAATGTAATCCCATAAAATACTACGTAATCCTATAAGAAAAAAACTTAATAATATAAAACTTTTTAAAAGAAAAGGAATATTGAGAAAAATTAAAAGCGGAAATATTATAATAAATTGTAAAACCAAATGGAGTGATTTATTCAAAAATCTTTTTAACATAAAAAATAAAAGAGTTTTTTCTAAAGGAAAAGTAGAGTTAGTGAATAAAATAGCTTCTTTTTCTTCTATAAATTGAGAAAAAATTAAAGAAATGTTAAATAAAAAAATATAATTAATCCACAAAATAGAAAAGATAGTTTGCTTGAGTGTTTCATTTAATAATAGGATCAACTTATAATAAGCCAAAAAAGCAATTATTAAGAGTAATGTAATTAATGCTAAAATACCAAGATCTTGTAAAAAAAATTTAGAAATCTTATTTAATTTATTCTTTGCAAAATAATACAATATTTTTAGCATAGTAGCCTCATCACTAATTTTTAATTTTCGACTGGCCGGCCAAGTTTTTTAAGATTTTAAGCAATTAAAATGCAAGAACTGGTAAAAGAAGAAGCATGCCAGCAACAATTATCCATGTCATAGACCAACCTCCTTTTTATTTTACCTATAGGTTTTTTGAATTTTAACTTATTTTTTTTGTCAAATTTGGCAATCATTTTTTGTTGTTAATTTTTATTAAAAGTTTTAGATTAAAAAGCATTGCAAATCAATTCGGAAAGTTGATTTTAAGGCAAAATAGTTTTATAATAATAAATTATTTTAATAATACAGAGGGAATTATGGATTATAGTAAAACTGTTAATCTTCCGCAAACTGAATTTTCAATGAAAGCCAATCTTATTCAAAAAGAACCAGAGATGATAAAAAGATGGGAAAAGATTGGTTTATATAAAAAGCAGCTTGAAAAGCGAGAAGGTAAGAAAGAGTTTATTCTTCACGATGGACCACCATATGCAAATGGAGAAATACATTGTGGGACAGCTTTAAATAAAGTCTTAAAGGATATTTTGAATAAATACAAATTCTTGAGGGGATATAAAGCTCCTTATGTTCCTGGTTGGGACTGTCATGGGCTTCCTATAGAACTTAAGGTTATTGAAAGTCTTGGAGAGAAGGCACATTCAATTGACCCTGTTGAATTAAGAAAGCATTGTAGAAAATATGCAGAGAAGTATGTTAAGATTCAGATGGATGCTTTTAAGAGACTTGGTGTGATAGGTGATTTTGACAATCCATATCTTACAATGTCAAAAGAATATGAAATTGCAATAGTAGAGGCTTTTGGAGAACTTGTAAAAAACGGCTACATTTACAGGGGAATGAAGCCAGTTTACTGGTGTATTTCCTGTGGAACTTCTCTTGCAGAGGCTGAAATAGAATATCACGATCACTCTTCGCCTTCTATTTTTGTGAAATTTCCAGTTGTGAAGCATAATGTTTCTGGTTTGAATGGTAAAAAGGTTTTTGTTTTGATATGGACTACAACTCCATGGACATTACCTGCAAATACAGGGCTTTCATTTCATCCAGAGGAAAGTTATGTTGCTGTCAATGTTGAAGGTGAATATCTGATAGTGGCAGAAAAACTTTTAAATTCAGTTGTAAGCATTAAAGGAATTACAAATCCAGAATTTATAAAACTTACAAAAAAAGATCTTGAAGAAATGAAAGTTCATCATCCCTGGATAGAAAGAGAAAGTAAAATTGTGTTTGGTTTACACGTTACTATGGACACAGGAACTGGAATAGTACATACAGCTCCAGGTCATGGTATAGAGGACTACGTTATAGGTCTTGAGTATGGTCTTGAGCAGCTTTCGCCTGTAAAGGATGATGGAACATTTGATGAAAGCGTTGAAAATTTCTCTGGAATGAATGTTTTTAATGCGAATGAAAAAATAATTAACTTTTTGAAAGAAAAAGGGCTACTTTATGAAAGAGAAGATATAACTCACAGTTATCCACATTGCTGGAGATGCAAAAATCCAATAATATTTCGTTCAAAGCCGCAGTGGTTCTTTAAAGTTTCTGATAGCTCACTTTCTTCTCTTGCTCTTAAATATATTGAAGATATAAAGTGGGTCCCAGAGTGGGGTAAGCAGAGAATAAAGAATATGCTTGAAGATAGACCCGACTGGTGTCTTTCAAGACAGAGACATTGGGGTGTTCCAATAATAGCTTTCTATTGCGAAGATTGTGGAGAAGCAATAGTTGACAAAAAACTTATAGACAATGTTGTCAATATAATGAAGAAAGATGGTGTTGATGTCTGGTATCAGAAAGAAGCAAAGGAATTGTTGCCAGATGGAACAACCTGTTCAAAATGTGGTGGAAAGAATTTCAGGAAAGAGAAAGATATTCTTGATGTATGGTTTGATTCGGGTGTTTCTCATTATGCAGTGCTGGATAAAAGACCAGAATTGAGAAGTCCTGCTGATGTTTATCTTGAAGGTAATGACCAGTATAGAGGGTGGTTTCAGTCTTCACTATGGCCTTCTCTTGCGATAAAAAAGAATGCACCTTATAAAACAATTATAACTCATGGCTGGGTGCTTGATGAACAGGGAAGGCAGATGCATAAAAGTTTAGGTAATGCTGTGGCTCCAAAAGAGGTTTACGACAAATATGGTGCAGATATTTTCCGAATCTGGGTTGTTTCTGAAGATTATAGAGATGATTTGAGAATTGGCGAAAATATGATTCAAAAATGTGTGGATATGTATAGAAAGATACGAAATACATTCAGATATTTGCTTGGTAATTTGCATAACTTTGATAAGTCAAAGATGCTTGAATATAATAACTTAATTCCAGTGGATAAATTTATACTTGCAAAATTTTATCAACTATCTAAGAATGTAGAAAAATTTTATGATGAGTATGAGTTTTATAGAGCCTTCAGAGAGATATATAATTTCTGTTCTGTTGATTTAAGCTCTTTTTACCTTGATGTTTTAAAGGATAGGTTATACATATATCCGCTTAATTCCAGAGAGAGATTATCTGCAGAGACAGTTCTTTATATTTTACTTGAAAGAATGATGATTATGCTTTCTCCAATTCTATCTTTTACAATGGAAGAAGTTTATAAAACATTTTTCTCAAAGAATGATGAAGATAGTGTTCATCTTCTTGACTGGCTTTCTCCAGTTGAAGAGTGGAATAATTCCAAACTATTTTCTGATTTTGAAAAAATTATGGAAATAAGAGATGATGTGCTTAAAGCTATAGAATTTTTAAGAAGCGGGAAGAAGGGAGAACCTATAGGTAGCAGTCTTGAATCCAAGATTATTATAATGCCAAAGAATGATGCTATTAAAAAAATTCTTGATGCTTATAAAGCTGATTTAAGGTTTATTTTCATAGTTTCGAGTGTTGAAATTGTTTCAAGTTTGAATGATCCGATGATTGAAAATGAAGGGTGGAATATATCAAGCGACTATGCTGATGGCAAAAAATGTGCAAGATGCTGGAATTATTCAACTGAGGTAGGGAATTACTCAGATCATCCAGAGTTATGCGAAAGATGTTATCCTATAGTTAAAGAAATTGACAAAAATTAAGATTTTTGGTAAAATATTATACTTATTTTTGCCAACTTAGCTCAACTGGCAGAGCAACTGACTTGTAATCAGTAGGTTGAGGGTTCAAGTCCCTCAGTTGGCTAATTTCCTTTAAGAAGATTATTTTCTCTTCGATTCTGGAGGGATGGCCGAGTGGTTGAAGGCGGCGGTCTTGAAAACCGTTAAGCAGCAATGCTTCGGGGGTTCGAATCCCTCTCCCTCCGAAA
>FMJZ01005670.1_pt1 | contig 15644 bp, 14 predicted proteins | sample 1987881 | NCBI WGS metagenome assembly FMJZ01 (sample SAMEA4378227, study PRJEB15110) | soil metagenome | biome: soil; feature: Field; material: Soil | place: India | collected 2015-03-11 | depth 0 m | reverse complement strand
AAAAAAAAACAGGCGCAGAGGAGGAACGTTTCTCCCCTGCGCCTTGGACATGTTCGAGAGGAAGCGAGTTATGCCTCGCGCACTTGCCCCTCAATCACATCGCCCTCGCCCGAGGATGGCGGCGTTTGCGGACCGGCGCCGCTGCCGGAAGCCGGTTGACCCTGCGCGTACAACCGTTGGCTCAGCGTGTACAATACCTGTTGCAGCGATTCGCTTGCCTTGCGGATACGCTGGACATCATCGCCCTGCATGGCCTGCTTGAGATCGTTAATCTTATTTTCGATATCACTGCGCTCGGTCGAAGAAACCCTCTCACCAAGTTCACGCAGAGCCTTCTCGGTCTGATAAATCAGACTGTCGGCCTCATTGCGCGCCTCTACCAATTCGCGGCGTTTCCGGTCCTCCGCCTCGTAGCGGCGAGCCTCCTCGACCTTGCGCTCGATCTCTTCCTTGCTCAGATTGGTGGAAGCAGTCACGGTCACTTTTTGCTCCTTGCCGGTAGCCTTGTCACGCGCCGTGACATTTAGGATGCCGTTCGCATCAATGTCGAAGGTCACTTCGATTTGCGGCACGCCGCGCGGCGCCGGTGGGATGCCATCCAGGCGGAAGCGACCAAGCGACATATTGTCCGCCGCCATCGGACGCTCGCCCTGCAAAATGTGAATATCTACAGCGGTCTGCCCATCGGCGGCTGTGGAATAAATCTCTGTCTTGCGCACCGGAATGGTCGTATTGCGCGGAATCATGACCGTCATCACGCCGCCGAGAGTCTCCACGCCGAGCGAAAGCGGTGTTACGTCGAGCAACAGAATATCCTTGACCTCGCCGCCGAGCACGCCCGCTTGAATGGCAGCGCCAACCGCCACGACCTCATCTGGATTAACACCTTTGTTCGGTTCCTTGCCATTAGTCAGCTTGCGCACCAATTCTTGCACCATCGGCATACGAGTCGCACCGCCGACCAGAACAACTTCATCCAAATCGGCAGCGGTAAGGCGGGCGTCTTTCAGGGCGTTCTCGAACGGGATGAGGCAACGCTGAAGCAGATCTTCGGTCATCTGTTCGAATTTGGCGCGCGTCAACCTGAGAAGGAGGTGCTTTGGACCCGAGGCGTCAGCGGTAATATAGGGCAGGTTGATTTCGGTCTCCATCATCGTCGAAAGTTCGATCTTGGCCTTTTCGGCTGCCTCGCGCAACCGTTGCAACGCCTGACGATCCTGCCGCAGGTCAATGCCATGTTCCTTCTTGAATGCATCGGCCGCCCAGTTGACGATGCGCTGGTCCCAGTCATCGCCACCGAGATGCGTATCGCCGTTCGTCGCCTTGACCTCGATCACGCCTTCGCCAACTTCCAGGATAGAAACATCGAACGTCCCGCCGCCCAGGTCGAAGACTAGGATCGTCTCGTTCTTTTTCTTATCCAGACCATAGGCCAAAGCCGAGGCGGTCGGTTCGTTGATGATACGTTTCACATCCAGTCCGGCGATTCGTCCCGCGTCCTTCGTTGCCTGACGCTGGCTATCGTTGAAGTACGCCGGCACGGTGATGACCGCCTCCGTGACAGGCTGGCCGAGATAGGCCTCCGCGTCGGCCTTGAGTTTTGCCAGAATCATGGCCGAGATCTCCTGAGGCGTATACTCGCGATCCATCACCGGGATGTGCACGCGCGCCTCGTCCTGCGGCCCGCGCACCACGGCGTATGGTACCATCTTGCGTTCCATCTCGACTTCATCGTAGCGCCGTCCCATAAAACGCTTGATGGAGTAAATCGTGTTCTCCGAGTTGACAATCGCCTGGCGCTTGGCCGTCTGTCCTACCAGACGCTCGCGATTCTTGGTAAACGCGACGACTGAGGGACACAACCGTCCGCCCTCCGAAGTCGGAATGACCGTCGGCTGACCGCCTTCCATAACCGCTACCACGCTGTTTGTGGTTCCAAGATCAATGCCAATGATTTTTCCCATAGCGCTTCTCCTTAATTCCGGAATTCTGACTGGCGTAAGCATACCCGACGCACGCAAGAAACGCGTTAACAAAGTGTAGGAAAAGTATATAAATAACATCCAATCGAGCCTTGGCGCGCTTGCCAAAACAGCCGGCTTGCAGTATCCTTACTGCCGTCCATCCTTCTAGCCGGAGGTTGACCTTGCCTCTACCGGAAGCCGACGTTTTCGCTTCGCTCGTTTCGCGCGTTTTCCGCATTGAGGGAGTTACGCCGGGTGACCAGCGCCATTTTCTGGTTCGCTATCAGGGTTACCTTTTGCGCGAAGACTCCGCGGCTGCCTACGATCAACTGGCCGAAGCCTTGCGCCCTTATGGGGTTACACCACTTTTCCGGATGGAGGATGGTCAGCAAGTGGTGGCGCTGGTAAAGAGCCCACCGGCGCCGCCTCGCTGGAACATCTGGGTTAACCTCGCGCTGTTTCTCCTGACCTTCCTGAGCGTGCTGTTCACAGGCGCGCTGAACGCCCAAGCGGAGATTCTACGTCAGATCTACGGCAACGAGATCCCGCAGTCCACGCTGTTGTTAGCAACGCTGCGGCATCCGTGGAGCGGTCTGCCCTTCGCGCTGACTCTCATGGGCATCCTATTGGCGCACGAGTTGGGGCATTATTTTGCCACACGCCTCCACCGTGGCGACGCCACATTGCCCTATTTTTTGCCCTTACCTCTCATCAGTCCTCTTGGGACGCTAGGCGCGGTCATCGTGACTCGCCGCCCGCCGAAAAACAAGCGCGTCTTGCTGGATATCGGCATTGCCGGCCCGCTGGCAGGCCTCCTCGTATCCCTGCCACTCTTGTTCTACGGCCTGGCGCATTCGCCGGTGAAGACCCTGGAAGATACGGTATATACCCGCCAAGCGAATCGCCTTCCGAATTGCCCGACCGCCGCTCTGCCCGGCGAGACCTACACCTGCCCCAACGACGACTTGCTGGAGGGCAACTCTCCCCTGTATCTCAGCGCGAAGTACCTTGTGAAAGGCGAATGGTTGCCCGCCCCGCCGCGCTATGACCAACCCCCGCTGTCATACTGGATGCGCTACTGGTTCACCGGACGCCCGATCCCTCTCGGCGGGCGCGATGTATATCTCCATCCTATCGCCTGGGCAGCCTGGGCCGGCCTACTCGTTACCTTCCTCAACCTCATCCCGGTTGGTCAACTGGATGGCGGCCATGCGCTCTACGCCCTGCTTGGGCCTAAATCGCTCGGACTCTGGCGAGCGTTGCTGGCGCTCTTGCTTCTATTCGGCTTCCTGTGGTCCGGCTGGTGGTTGTGGGCCATAATCATCTTCTTCTTCGGCCAGGCACACGCCGACCCACTCGATCAGATTACGCCGCTCGACTCCCGTCGCAAAGCATTAGCGGCGCTGATGCTCGCCCTCTTCCTTCTCTTGCTCACCCCCGTCCCGCTGGTACAATTCTGATGTGCCTTCTTCGCCTGCCCCGGGCCGCCCTGCTTCTCATCGTACTCGCCGCCTGTTCGGCCGGCGCAACGCCCGGCGTGCCAGAGCCGAGCGGCCCTTCGACTCGAACGCCACCTCCCGCCCTGACGCTCTGGCCTTCGCCCACGCCGGATTTGGGCGCCGACGTTGAGGATGTGCGCGGCGTCCACCTGCGCGTCTGGCACGCGTTCACCGGCAAAGCCGCCGTTGCGTTCGAGACTCAAATTGCCCTTTTCAACACGGTGAACGAGTGGGGAATCACAGTGTACGTAGAACGTCAGCCGGAGTATCGCGCCCTCTACGAGGCCTTGCGCAATGTTGCGCGCGAGGAACAACCGAATCTCGTGGTCGCCCTGCCGGAGCAGATTCAGGTGCTGGCCGATGCTGGAAGGTTGGTGACGTTGAATCCCTACCTCGCCGATGGTCGCCTAGGGCTGACGGAGGAGACGATTCAGGACATCCCCTCCGCCTTCTGGCGACAGGACGAGGTGGACGGTCAACGCTGGGCAATTCCTCTAGCGCGTTCGGCTCGCTTCCTCTTCTACAACCAGACATGGGCGCATGAACTGGGCTTCAACCGCCCGCCTGTTAACGCCCGCGAGTTCCGTCAGCAAGCCTGCGCGGCCAACGCCGCTCTGCGCGCCGACGCTGATGTGCGCAACGATGGCTACGGCGGCTGGCTGGTGGATACAAACTGGCAAACCGTCTACAATTGGTTGCTGGCCTTCGGCGGCGATGCACTGAGAAACGGCGAATACCACTTTGACAGCACCGAAAACCGCGCGGCGCTGACCTTCCTCAAGGAACTCTACGACGATCATTGTGCCTGGCTATCCCTGGAAATCACCCCCGCCGACGCCTTCGCGCGCCGGCTGGCTCTGTTCGTCAACGGTGATTTGAGCGCAATAGCCGACTTCGAAGCGACATTGAGGCGCGCCAACAATGCCGATGCCTGGACTCTCCTGCCCTACCCCGGTCCGCAACGGACGGCGATCAGCACCTATGGCGCTTCCATCGCCGCGCTCCGCTCCACGCCAGCCCAAAACCTTGCCGCCTGGCTTTTCCTGCGCTGGTGGCTCTCCCCCGCAACGCAAGCCTCCTGGGCGAAGGAGAGCGGCTTTCTTCCCCTGCGCACCTCCGTGCTGGCCTCGCCGGGCAGCTCCCGCGCCGCCCACCCCGCCTGGGAGGCCGCGTGCGCCCTCGCGGTGGACACGGCGATTACCCCCCCACTGGCTTCTTGGCGCACCGCGCGCTATGTGCTAGAGGACGGCGTAACACATCTCTTCCGCCTCAACCTGCCGCCGGAGCAGATCCCAACAGTGTTGCAAGACATGCAACGCACTGTGCAGGAACTTACCAACGAGGGAAAATAGGATGGGAACGAAAAGAAAATTCTATGTGGTATGGAAAGGACGCCAGAAGGGTATCTTCTCCTCCTGGGAAGAGTGCGCCGCACAGGTTGTCGGCTACCCCGGCGCAGTGTACAAAGCGTTCGAGACGCTTGACGCCGCCGAGCGCGCCTTGCAAGGACGTTTCCAGGACTACGGTGGCGTGAAGACACAGACGCAGCCACGGCTTCTTTCCCCAACACCACCCGTCGCCGAAAGCTACTGTGTGGACGCCTCCTGTTTGGGCAATCCGGGTTTGCTGGAATATCGCGGCGTGTATACAGCCAATGGACAGGAAATCTTCCGCGAGGGGCCCTTCCAGAACGGGACGAACAACGTGGGTGAATTCCTGGCGATTGTCCACGCGCTGGCTTGGATGAAAACGCAAGGCATCGCCGCGCCGCTCTACACCGACTCGGCCATTGCCATCGGCTGGGTAAAACGCGGGAAGTGCCTCACCGACCTCAAGCCCGATGAGAAGAACGCGCCGTTGTTCGATCGGATTGCCCGCGCCGAGCGTTGGCCCCAGGAGAACGGCATCCATGTTCCCATCCTCAAGTGGGATACCGAAGCCTGGGGCGAGATTCCGGCCGATTTCAAGCGGAAATAAGGTGACCTGGAAATTGTCTCGCACCTTCATCGCCGCATAGGGGCATGACAACGCACTGGTTAGAAAAGGAGATTTGCTCCCGAAAATCAAGTCGCGTGTCGCAAGGTATTAGCGGAGCAGAGGTTCGTATATCGAGTTCTGCTTACCTTACCTGACAATCGCTCTGCTTTCCCCCTGTCGTCCATCTTCCCCTCCCCCTGACGCCAACGATCTCCCCTTCGCCATACCCACAGTCCACGCCTTCCTCGACGAAAAAATTCCCTGCCCATCCGGCAGATAATACTCCAGCCTAGGCAGAGTGCGAGCCAAAGCGCCTTCCCCGCTCTATCTGCCTGGCTATTGGCCCACCGAGATGAGTTTCCACAAAGGCCGGGTATCGGAGTACACCGACGGCAACCAGAACGTACCAATCCTCTGTCAGAGCCTGGGGAGAACCCATCGACGCCAGCCGGAAAGGAGAATCCCATCACCGTGATTCGTTCTGCCGACGGACGCGCAGCACCTGCTTTTCCGCTTCGTTCAGGAAGGCCACCTCCAGCGCGTTCACCTGCGCCTGACGAATGTGCGCCGCGTCCAAACCGGCTCGCGGCGCGGCCACTTCATATTCATGACGCAACGTGATGCCGCTGATGCCGGGATCGTCGGTGTTGATGGTGGCCAGAATGCCGTGTTCGAGGAAACGGCGCAAAGGGTGAGCAGCGTAATCGTCCACGCAACTGGTCTGCACATTGCTCGTTAAGCAGGATTCAACCCCGACTCGTCGCTCGGCCAGATAATCGAGAAGCGCCGGATCCTCGATCGCGCGCGCGGCATGCCCCAGGCGTTCGGCACCCAGAACGCGAATCGCCTGCCAGATGTTCTCCGGCCCGGCCGCCTCGCCCGCGTGGACGGTAATGTGCCAGCCAACCTGGCGCGCCCGGCGAAAGTGCTCCAAGAACCATTCCGGCGGAAAATTCGCCTCATCGCCCGCCAGGTCAAGGGCAACAATGTGTTGCCGCTGCGTAAACAGCGCCTCCAGTTCCTGGAGAGCGATTGCCGCGCCATACGTGCGACTCAAGATGCCGATCAATTGTACACGCACGCCGAAATCCCGCTGACCGGCCTGCACTCCATCCACCACAGCTTCAACCACACCAGCCGGACTCAGACCATGAACTTCGGCCATGAACCAGGGACTGAAGCGCAGCTCGACATAGTCTATCCCTTCGCGCTGCGCATCCTCCACATTTTCATAGGCAATGCGGCGCACCGCCGCATAATCCACCATCACAGCCCGCGCCCAATGGAAGCGTGCGATGAACGCCATTACCCCCGGCTGCGGTTCGGTAATCTGAACATGCGGCCGCAGACTCGCCTCATCCCAGGCCGGGAGAGGCACCCCATGTTCACACCCTACATTGAGAATGGTCTGCAGGCGGACGTTGCCGTCCAGGTGGCGGTGCAGATCAAGGAGCGGCAGCGAGGCGTCAATCAATAGCGTTACTTCCAGGAATACGAATATTCTTCACGCGCGGCGTAGTTGTCCATGACATGTTGGATAAGTTGCTCATCCCCCGGCGGTAAAGCGACGATCTCGAAGCCAATGTTGTACACATTGGGCGCAAGGGGGTCCTGGCGATACCAGCGACTGCGCGCCCGGAAGGCCAGATAGGGCTTGTGCGCGGCGCGATCCTGCAAGTCAAGGCGGAACACATAATCCCGTCCCACCGGCAATGGCGTCGGGCTATCAAGCTTAAAACCAGTCAGACTGATATCTGCCAGGTGACCTACCATTTGGAGGGTGGCCGCGTCGTGCACAGGAAGATAATAGATAATCTGGCGTCGCTTCTGTCTCCTTCGTTCGTTCATGGCCGCTCTCCTCCTGAACAAAAACAGACGAGCACATCACATTATAATATAGGGTTGGTAGTGGATGATAGCTTGTTGTCCCGGAAGCCGTAGAGAGCCACAATACGCCGGATAACCTCTTCCCCGTTCGCCGTGAGGCCGATGATTTCCAGGCCTATGTTGTAACGATGCCGATCGAGATCCGGCTGGCGCCAGATGCTTTTTGCAATGAATTCAAGGAAAGGCTGGTGCGCAATGTCCGCCGTGAGTTCGAGGCGCAGATTGAGGATCTGGTTGACCGGGATCGGATGGTCGGTAAGACTCCTCGCGCCTTTTTCTGTGATGTCTACCAGATTGCCAATTTACCCGCTACCTCTGGCATCATAAATACGCCCATTATAGCGCAGATAGCGGCGTTTCAGCCTGCGCCTTTCCTGCATGAGAAGCATCTCCTGACTGCTATTATTAGTATAGAGCAAAATAACAGGAAAATCAACACCCTGTTTTCTCCGCTCCCCAACTTCTCCTCCGCCATGTGTTCGCGGCAAAAAAAAAACCGGCGCCTTGCGTTATAATCGCGAAGGATGAAGCTCAACATTGCTCTGGCTCAATTCGCAGCGCGGCTTGGCGATGTGCAAACCAACCTCGAACGGCACCTAGCCCTCGCTCGCCAGGCGCGTCAAAGCGGCGCCGATCTGCTCCTCTTCCCGGAACTCTCGCTGACGGGCTATGCTCTACAGGACCTGACGCCGGCCGTCTCCTGTCGCGCTACCGCCGACGACCCGGTGTTTTCCCACCTCCTGCAGGCCAGCCGCGACCTGGACCTCGTGGTCGGTTTTGTGGAGGAAGATCGCCGCAATCGCTTCTATATCGCTTCCGCCTACCTCTCCCAAGGGGAAGTCGTCCATATCCATCATAAGATTTACCTGCCTACGTATGGAATGTTCGACGAGAGCCGTTTCTTTGCTCCGGGCAACTCGGCGCGCGCCTTCGAAACGCGCTTCGGGCGCGTCGGTCTGCTGATTTGCGAGGACTTCTGGCACGTCTCGCCGCCATACTTGCTCTGGATAGACGGCGCCGACCTGCTCCTGTTCTCCTCCGCATCGCCCGGGCGCGGCCTGAGCGAGGAAGCGCGCCTCGAGTCGGCCGCCTGGGTGGAACATACCAACCGCGCCTATGCCGGCCTCTTCACCGTCTTCGTCGCCCACGCCAACCGCGCCGGCTATGAAGATGGTTTGAACTTTTGGGGCGGTTCCACGATCTTCGACCCCGACGGCCAACTTGTCCTCCATGCCCCCTACTTCGAAGAATGCCTACGGATGGCCGAAATTGACCTCAACCAACTGCACCGCACTCGCGCACGCTTGCCCTTGCTGCGCGATGAGAAGCCGGAGTTTGTGCAGAAGGAATTGAAACGAATCTTGCAAAATGATACTTAACTTTGTAAGTTGCAGTCTGATTCTGCATCCTTCTAAAGCATAGAGGCGGAAATGGAAACCCTGATCATCGAGCGCGGTCAGATCGTCGTTCCCGCCCCCATACGAAAACGTTACCGTCTAAGCAAAAGAAGCACCGATCCCTTCCGGATTGTGCTGCTTGAACTGTTCTCTCTCGCTTGCCGTGAACGAGGGGAAGGGGAAGATGTCGCTGCAGTACGCCACACTATATTCAAACAGAGCGGAATACGAATTCTTTGGGAAGTGGAGGGGCCACCGTTACTTGCTGCAGGGAGAATCAAGGCGTGCTATCGTTTATCCACCGCAGATGCGATCTTCGCCGCTTGCGCCCTACGAGAGAAGTGCATTTATAACTCGGAACATGAGCCGCTATCTCGTCCTATCGAAGTGGAAAATTCCCCCTATCCATGATAAATCTTTCCATCAACACTAACCTTGTACGAAAAGTCCTGACGGGGTTTCTCCGTTCGGAGATTACGCGCGCCGGCTTCACGCGTGCAGTGGTCAACCTCTCCGGCGGGCTAGATTCGTCTGTCTCGTGCGCGCTGGCTGCCGAGGCGTTGGGACCGGAAAACGTTCTGGCTTTGCGCCTCCCCTATAAGACTTCCGCGCCCGATTCGCTGGAACACGCCCAGTGGATCATTGACCAGTTTGGGGTGCAATCCCTGACGATTCCCATTACCGAGATGGTGGACCCGCTCGTGGAACGCTTCCCGGATATGGACCCCGTGCGCAAGGGCAACATCATGGCGCGCGTCCGAATGATGATTGCCTACGATCAGTCGGAGGCGTTTCGCGGCCTGGTGGTCGGCACGGGCAACAAGACGGAGATTCTACTAGGGTACACGACCCTCTACGGCGATTTGGCCTGCGCGTTGAATCCGATTGGCGATCTCTATAAGACTCAGGTGCGTCAACTGGCGCGCACACTGGGTATCCCCGAAGTCATCCTTGCCAAGCCTCCCTCTGCCGACCTGTGGCTAGGTCAGACTGACGAAGGCGAACTGGGGTTCACGTACGACGAAGTGGATCGCCTGCTTTATCTCCTCGTGGACCAGCGCTACAGCCCACAGGAATGCATCGAGGCCGGCTTTGACGAAACCTTCGTGCGCAAGGTGATAGAACGTGTGCGGCGCAATCAGTTCAAACGCGTCCTGCCTCCCATTGCCAAACTTTCCCACCGCACCGTCGGCTACGACTTTCTCTACCTGCGCGATTGGGGAACCTGACCCTCCCGGCGCGGCCACGCCTTACCATACTGCTGCTCTGCATCACCGCCGCTAGAGGCGCTCTGGCGCTGGGCGCGGTCCTCTCGCCGGCCGGCGCCGGCCCATGCGACGATAACGAACCTGTCTTCCAGAATCTCATCCTACGATTCCTCTACGGTTTTGTAAAAACCGTTGACTTCACCGGTTATCTGCTATATACTAAAAAAGGACACTGACCTATGAATGGGTTGAGAATACCCTCCTAATGATAAGGCGGCACGCGCTCTTGCTTAGCGCGTGCCGTTTTGCATCTTTTTCATAGTGAAGGAGTTTAACCATGGATTCCGGAATGATTGGTAAAATTCATAAGGCAAGGCGGTATGCGCAGGAACGTCACCGATTCCACTTTAAAGTATTTACGGTTACCATTGACGGCGAGAACAACACGCATCGCGTCGAATTTGATCATGGGCAGTGGAACTGCGATTGCGCTTACTTCCGAACGCGTGGCCTGTGCACGCACACGATGGCGCTCGAGGAAGTTTTACAAGGGATGATCCCTACTCCTGTAGAGGCGTAGGGTCACTCCGCTCCTTTCGGAACCGCTGCGGCAGGGAAATCAATTCCCTGCCGCAGCGTTTTCGGGTAGAATTCATTCCGTGTCACTGTTTTCTCGTCGCGATTTTCTCAAACTCGGCGTGCTGACGTTGAGCAGCATGGCCTTCAACCGGCTGTCTCTTGGGAGGCGCTCTGCCTGGAGCGCCTCGTTTTGGGAGAACTGGTTTGAAGATGGGGAACTAGCGCGCGTGGCGTCCTCCTCCGTCAGCATCTACGAGAAACCCTCCGACGCGAGCCGCATCGTCGCGACTTGGCCGCGTGATTCCCTCCTCCACGTATACGAAACAGTAACTGCTGAAACGCCGGCCTACAACCCGGTCTGGTACCGCGTCTGGGGCGGCTACGTACATCGCGCCCGCGTGCAACGCGTGCGCGTCCGATACAACGATCCGCTGCGCGCCGTCCGTCCCGAGGGCCAACTGGCCGAGGTCACTGTCCCTTATACGCAAAGCTACCGCTTCCGTGATGGCGCCTGGCGTCCTCTCTACCGCCTCTATTACGGTACCGTACACTGGATTACGGCCGTGGAAGAGGGACCGGATGGCCACCCCTGGTATCGAATCGTTGACGAACTGGTCAAGGTTGCCTATCACGCTCCGGCCGGTCATTTGCGTCCCATCGCCGAGGAAGAACTCGCCCCTATCTCGCCGGAGATTCCTTTCGAAAAAAAGCGCATCGAGGTATCCTTGCAAGAGCAACGGCTGACCTGTTACGAAGAGGAGCACGTTGTTCTGCAGACGAAAATTTCCTCAGGCCTCCCCAAACGGGATATGACCACACCCACAGGAGAATATCATATTCAGAGCAAATATCCCTCCAAGCACATGGGCAACGGTTCTCTGGCCTCCGATATCGAGGCATATGAATTGGTAGGTGTGCCCTGGACTTGCTTTTTCACTGGGAAAGGACACGCCTTACACGGCGCCTACTGGCATGACAATTTCGGGACACCGATGAGCCGCGGCTGCATCAACCTGACCCTCGCGGATGCGTTGTTCATTTTCCGCTGGAGTGCGCCCACTTTAGAAATGAGCGAGTTGACCACCCGCCGTCCGTATAGGATTGGGTTTGGGACAACACTAGTCATCTCCTGAGCGTCTCTATGCCCGTTCTAACTTGGCCCGCCAAGTCGTTGACCGAACCTCCAACGACTGAACTGCATTTGGAAGCCGTTCTCTATCCTCAAGGAGCCGGTTATCCCACCCTTTCGCCGGAACACCACCTCTTTCTGGGTGACAACCTGTCCGTCATGTCGGCGTTGCTGGGACGTTACGAAGGGCAGATTGACCTGATTTACGCCGATCCCCCTTTCTTCACCAACCGGCATTATCCGGTGCGCATCGGACGCGGCGAGGATTCGCGTCAACCTCACACCTGGCAGCTGGCGCCAGGCTACGTGGATCGCTGGGACACGTTGGACGCCTATCTCGACTTCCTGTATCCCCGTCTGGCGCTGATGCGCCGCCTGCTGTCGCCACGCGGGACTCTGTACGTACATCTCGACTGGCATGCCAGCGCCTGTGTCCGCCTCCTATTGGACGAACTCTTTGGCGCAGAGCGGTTTCTGAACGAAATCGTCTGGCTCTACCATGGTCCATCGCCGATTCGGCGTGCCTTCAACCGCAAACACGATACCATCCTGGTCTATACCAAAAGCAAACAGTACATTTTCAATGCAGACGCAGTCCGTGTTCCCTACAATCAAGTTACTGTGCAGACCTTTGAATCCTCGCCAAGGGCCGGCTTTGGCAAAGTTCCCAACCTCAAGCGCGGGAAAGTGCCGGAAGATTGGTGGTACTTTCCGGTCGTCGCCCGCCTGCACCGTGAGCGAACAGGGTACCCAACACAGAAACCAGAAGCCTTGCTCGAGCGCATCATCCTGGCATCATCGGAGCCCAATAGTCTGGTAGCTGACTTCTTTTGCGGTAGCGGCACCTTCCCGTTGGTCGCCGCGCGATTAGGAAGGCGCACGCTGGCTTGCGATTCCGCCTGGCGCGCGGTTCATGTCACACGCGTGCGGCTAGTGGAAGGTCTGCGCCAGCCTTTTGCCTTCTGGCGCGAGGCAAGATATTCCATTCCTGCCAGTCTAGCCACCCTCTCCTTCACGTTGACGGAGGCTCCCTCGCTTTCCCTGCATGCGGCATCTCCGGCGCTGGATTATTGGGAAGTAGACCCCGCCTGGGACGGCAAGACGTTCCGCAGCGCCGCGCAAGCCTGGCGCCCTCCACGCCACACCACCCTGCCGCTCGAAATCCCCCTTCCATCTTATCCAACCAGGGTGCGCTTGCGAGCCATTACCGTAGACGGACAACAAATGGAGACAGGGACAACGGAAAGTTCGATATAATTGATTAAACCCTTGTTTTCCTGCAAAGATGGTATATGAGTCAAACCCTCAACCTCTACCGCTTGCAACAAACGGACACCGCCATCGAGCGCATTCTGGCGCGGTTAGAGGAGATTGAAACCATCCTGGCCGACGATTCGGCGCTTCGCGCTGCCAAGGCACAAGCAGAGGAGTGCGAACAAGAACGTCAAAACGCCGAACGCCAGTTGCGCCAAGCAGAGCAGGCCGTAGAAGCGCAACGCGTTAAAATCGAACGGGTGGAAACCAGCCTATACGGTGGCGCAGTGCGCCATCCCAAGGAACTCCAGGATTTACAGAACGATCTGGCAGCGTTGCAACGTCGTTTGAGCGCGCTGGAGAACCAGCAGCTGGAAGCCATGATTGCGCTCGAAGCGGCAGAAAAGAGCAGCCATGAAGCGCACCAAACCCTGCGAGTCACGCAAGCAGAGCGGGAGGCGTTACTGACCGCTATCAGGGAAGAGCAGGCTCGATCGCAAAAAGAACTGGAAAAACATCGCGCGGAGAGGCAGGCAATTATCGTAAACCTTTCTGCGGAGAATCTGGAACTCTATCAGCAACTGCGACAAAGCCGGCGCGGCGTGGCGGTAGCGTCCATTGCGGAGAGCGCGTGCTCCGCTTGCGGCGCGGCCTTGCCACCCGCGATCCAACAGGCTGCCCGCTCCTCGGCCCAGATTACCCGTTGTCCCTCCTGTGGACGTATCCTCTGTGGGTACTAACCATGTTTCCCCGTTTTCCCCGCTTACCCAACCTGGATAACTTCTCGTTCTGGCTTGGTTTTTTGGCAGCCTCGTTCTTCTGGTGGATTGTAGCCTCGCTGCGGCCTTTTTTCCGTCAGATGAGCGCCAACGCGCGCGCCAAACGCGAAGCCGCCCGCGAACGCAGCGCCGTCGGCGTGGAAGAGCACTACCGTCAGGTTGTGCTACGGCGCGCTCAGGCCATGCACCTGGCCTCCTCCCTCTTTTCCCTGGACGAAGTCGCGTTGCCGCCGTTGCTCCTGGCCCCGCCGCCACGTGTCGAACCCGGCGTCCTTCCCCCTCTGGAAGATATCGTCTCCTCCACCGTGCCCTACCTGCCAGCCTGGCCTGAACTGGCTTCCATATACAAAGCCCCTGTTCTCACACTAGCACAGGCGCTTTCGGGCAACTCTGATATTATCCTCGTCGGCCACAGTGGGAGCGGCAAGACCGTCGCGCTCGCCTATTTGGCCTCGCGACTCGTGCGCCGCGATCCGGAAGAGGGCCTGCCGGAGAACATCCTGCCATTCCTGGTTCATGTCGCCGATTTGGTACTGCCGCTGTCAAAAGAGGGCCACCCTCTCGAACCATTGATAGACTGCTTCTCGGAAGAAATGCCGCTGACGGATCGGGGACGCTTTCCACAATTCGTCCGCCAGGTCTTTACGGCCGGCCGCGCCCTGGTCCTCCTTGACGGCACAGACGAACTCACCCCCGATGGTCTCAAGCCGGTCGTCGAATTCATCCGTGCCCTCAAGCGCGCCTACCCTCGCACCCGCATGGTCACAACAGCCCTGCCAGAGTATCTGGATGGGCTGGTAACCCTCAACTTCATTCCCCTAACCCTGGCCACCTGGGACGCAGAGCGCAGGGCACAATTCTTACAGAAATGGGGGGATTTGTGGTCTCGCTATGTAGCCGTAGAGGCCTGGGCGCAAAACATCTCGCCGCCCGTAGATCCGCTCTTACTTAACAACTGGTTGATGGCCGATACCATGCTTCTTACGCCGCTAGAACTGACTCTGAAGACCTGGGGCGCTTATGCCGGCGATATTCGTGGTCCCCTGCCCTTGGATGCCATCGAGACCCATCTGCGTCGTATGACGCCATCCGGCGCGCCGCGCGCGGCGCTCGAGATGCTCGCCCTGCAGACACATCTGGTCGCCGAACCCATCTTTGAGCCACGCCAGGCGCGCGAGTGGGTTAAATCCTTCGAGCCGGCGGAAACAATAAACGAAGGCAACAAGATGATAGAGGCATCCGAAAGCGGCGCTGAAGCAACCGCATCGGAGGGCGAAGACGAAGAGAGCAAAGCGAAGCCAAAAAAACGGCCCAAGAAGGAGAAGAAGGGCAGCGCTGCCCCCGCGCCATCCCTCGGCTTGATTTCCAGGATGGCCGAGAGCGGCTTGTTAGTGCAACATCCGCAAAACCGTTTGCGCTTTGTCCACCCCGTCTTTGGCGGTTATCTGGCCGGCAAGGCTCTGGCAAACTATCCATCGGAGGCCTTGCTCAACCAACCGCCCTGGGCAGGGAAGATGCTAGCGCTGCAGTACCTGGCCGCCTTCGGCGACGTCACCCCCTTGGTAGGAAATCTACTGACCAAGGTGGATCGACCGCTAGCGCGCAACCTCCTGACGCCGGCGCGCTGGCTGCGTGATGGGAATCGGCAATACCCCTGGCGCGGGCGCGTGATGGCAAAACTGGTCGAGTTAATGCAAGAGGAAGGACTGCCGCTCGGTCTGCGCGGCCAGGCGGTGGCATCCTTCGTGGTCAGCGCCGATTCGGGTGTGCCCGTTCTCTTCCGCCAAATGTTGCAGGGGCACTCCGCCGAATTGCTCCAACTGGCCGCGTTGGGATGCGGAGCGGTAAGGGACACGAAGGCCATCAAAGATTTGAGCGGTCTTTTCTCGCACCCGAGTCTGAATGTGCGACGCGCCGCCGCACTGGCCTTGGCGGCCATCGGCGACACGCCAGCGCTGGAGGCGCTGGCCG
>FMJZ01190356.1_pt1 | contig 15653 bp, 9 predicted proteins | sample 1987881 | NCBI WGS metagenome assembly FMJZ01 (sample SAMEA4378227, study PRJEB15110) | soil metagenome | biome: soil; feature: Field; material: Soil | place: India | collected 2015-03-11 | depth 0 m | reverse complement strand
GCCCTGTCTGCGTCTCCATCGTATGCAACTCCAAAATCAGCAGAGTTTTCTTTTACAGCCTTGGATAGAGTATCAGGATGGGTAGAGCCACAGTTTAGATTAATGTTTTTTCCATCAGGCTCTGAGTGAATTGGTATAACTTCAAGTCCAATTTCTTCAAAAAGAAAAGGAGCTATGGATGAGGCTGAACCATTGGAACAATCAACAACAACTCTGAATTTTTTTGGAACAGGGAAGTTAATATGGGATTTTAGAAAATTTAAGTAAGCTTTTTGTAACGAATAATCCAGTTCAAAGGAATCGAAAATTTTGGCTGTGACCTTCTCCTTTTTAATTATTTCATTTTCAATCTCCTCTTCTATTCTCTCTTCAAGCTTTACGCCATTCCAATCAAATATCTTTATTCCGTTTTCTTCAGAAGGATTGTGGGAGGCAGAGATTGATATTCCTCCCGCGGAGCCAAATTTCCTTATAAGAAAAGAGAGGGCTGATGTTGGAATAACACCTGTTAGAAAAGGTTCTCCTCCTCCGTCCTTTATTCCAGAACAGAGAGTTTTTTCCATAAAAGGTGATGACTCCCTTGTGTCTCTTCCAACAATGATTCTCACATTGTCGAAGAAACTTCCAAGGAGCTGGCTCAAAGTATAACCAATCCAGTAAAGTGAAGACGGATCCAAGGGGAACTCCCCTGGTCTTCCTCTTATTCCGTCTGTTCCAAAATATCTTGGCATGGATGAATAAAGTATAATATCAAACAAAAAGGTGGGATTCAACTTTCTAATTTTGCTTGCAAAATTAATTGTTAGAATATGTTGCAATACAGTTCTCTTGCCAATATTGAATTAATTTAAATATAAGAATCTTGCCAAAATATTTTTTCGATATTAGTGAAGAGTCGGAACAATTTTAGCTTTACTTACATCTTTTTACATGGCACATCTTTATTGAATCCCTGCAACTCTTCAATCTACCCTTAAAAATTTTATTCTCAATTCACTCTTCCATTAAATTATTCTCTTTCAGCCAGAGTTCGTTATATATCTTACCCAGATATTTAAAGCCAGAATCAGGAAATATAATAACAATGTTTTTCCCTTTTTCCATCTTACCGATCTCGACCGAAGCCCACAAAACTGCTCCTGATGAACCTCCAGCAAATATCCCCTCTTCTCTCGCAAGCTTTCTCGCCATAAAAAATGCGTCCCTGTCCTTAACCTGAATAATATCGTCAATCACAGAAAAATCAACTGTCTCACAAATTTCATTCTGTCCGATTCCCTCAACATGATAATCTTTGAACTTTCCTATTTTACCTTTTTTAAAGTATTCATAGTAAATTGAGCCAAAAGGGTCAACGCCAATTACTTTTATTCCCAGATTCTTTTCCTTCAAGAATCTCCCCACTCCTGAAATTGTTCCACCAGTCCCAATTCCAGCAACGAATATATCTATCTTACCATCCATTTGGGTCCATATTTCAGGGCCCGTGTTAAAATAGTGAGCAGAAGGATTGAGGGGATTTCCATGCTGGTTGAGAAAGAAGGAGTCCGGGATTTCAGAACATATTTTTTTTGCCTGATTTATTGGACTCAATGGAGAATCGGGAGGAACGGATGATGGGCATACAATGACCTCCGCTCCAAAAGCCTTCAAAAAATCTATTTTTTCCTTTCCAACTTTATCACTTACAGTAAATATAGCTTTATAACCTTTGAAAGCAGAATAAATAGCAACTGCAGAGCCTGTATTTCCTGATGTTGCCTCAACAATAGTGCTACTGGGTTTCAGAACCCCCATTTCTTCTGCTTTTTTCAAAGTATAAAAAACCATCCTGTCCTTTATACTTCCTCCAGGGCTAAAAAATTCCAATTTGGCAAAAATTTTTGATGATATTATTTTGCTCATCTTTGACAAATAAACAATAGGAGTGTTACCGACTGCTTCCGTTATATTTTCTTTTATATCCATAACATCCCTCCTTATTGAAGTGAATTTGAAAACTGCTAATTTATAAGGAGGGACAGATGCAGGAGGTAAGAAAGATTGATACATATATCAAACTAACTATAAATTTTTTTGACCACAATCGCATAGATTTTCAATTTTATATGTTGTTAAGAAAAAAATCAATTAAGTCTACACTATGAGAACCTAAGCCTTCCAAAATTCTGATTTACAAATTCTTTATAGATAAAATGGCACTATTTGAAAATAAGAAAAATTTTCTAAACTTTGCACCCGAGAAAAAGGATGCTTTTCTTAAGAGACAAAAAGGTAGATTCCAAAAATTAAAATAGAGAAATCGATAATTTTTGCCAATAAACATTTTTTTTCTTGACAATACTCGAGCCATTGTTCATAAAGAATTCTGAGACAAATTCTTAACTACATCTGAAAATTTTATTTTTTAATTTATAGAGAGGAGAAAAAATGAGAACCTGTTTTATTTTCAGCGGTGTTTTTTGGGGAGCGATCTTATTCTACTTGGAATATCAATAATCCTCAAAAGTTTGCTCAAGATTAACATTCCATTTTTTCAGCTTCTAATTGCTTTCTTCTTTATTTATCTGGGTATAAGCATTCTAGCAGGAGGAGTTTGCTGGAAAAGATCTCCGAGAACAATAGTTTTTGAGGAAAGGGAGTTGAGGGAAAATCCCATGAAAAATACAATGTTGTATTCGGAAGGGGTGAAATTGACCTTAACAAAGCATCCCTTGAGAAGGGCAATGTTAAAGTCTATGTGAATACAGTTTTTGGCTCAGGGGTCATAAAACTTAACCCTCAAATTCCTGCTGAAATAAGAGTTGGTTCTGTTTTTGCTGAGGCAAAATTTCCCGATGAAAACTCAATATTTATGGGTAAATATATTTACAGAACAAAGGAGTTAAAAAGCGAAGAAAATCACCTAATAGTTGACGCAGATGTGGTTTTTGGGTTCTCTGGAGATTGTAAATAAGTAAAAAATAATAGAGAGTCTCAACTTCCCCAAATAAAATTTACCTGTGATTCTCTCTTAATTTTTGAAATAAATCTTCGAAATTAATTCCTTTGACAAGAATAACATCCAATTTTAAAATTGAAGAGAAATGATGAAAGGAGGAGAAATGAAAAACTCTGTAATATTATCATCTCTCGTTTTTCTGGTTTTATTTTTTAATCTTTCTTTAATGGGTGAGGATGTTGATTCTTTTATTGAAAGGATTCAGTCGATCAGGGATTTCAGTGTAAACGATTGGATTTTCACAAAGGAAAAGATAGATGAGCCCTCTAAAATTTCTGATTTTTCAGGCTGGAAACTTTGCAAATTTGGAGATAATCTTGATGGTGATTTTGTCTGGCTGAGGGGTAAGTTGAGGCTTCCTGAAAAGTATCTTGGCTTCGGAATTGAAGGGAAGAAATTATTTCTGAATATTACTGTTGATGATGCGGGAGAAATCTGGATAAATGGAAGAGGTATGGGAAGGTTCGAGTGGAGCGGAAGATATGTTCTGACGGAGTCTGCAAGAGTGGGAGAGGAATTTGTAATTTTTGTAAAAGGAACAAATTATGGTGGTCCTTTAAGACTTCTAAATGCATCCCTTGAGATCGAAGAGGCAAAGGATATAGTTGAGAAAATTGATGACCTTTTACTCAGTTTAAGGACTGCAAAAAAATTGCTCAGTTTTGATACATATCAAAAAATTGCATGGATAACCTATGACCCGAAAATTGACAACTCCAGGGTTTCTAAGGAAAGAAAAATGAAACTACAAAAAATTCTTGACGCCTCATCATCAATTTTAGATACCTCCTCCCTCGAGAAGGGTGAGCATCAAAAATTTTTCTCTTCTTTTAACACTTTCCTCAAGAAAGTCAAACCAGTTTCTGATTTTGTTAAAGAATTCACTATTGAACTTGTCGGAAATACGCATATTGACGCAGCATGGCTCTGGAGAAAAGCTGAAACAATAGAAGTCTGTAAGAATACCTTTGAAAATGCATTTGAACTAATGAAAAAATACCCTGACTTTACTTTTTCCCAGAGCTCTTCTTATTATTACAAATGGATGGAGGAACTTTATCCTGAAACTTTCAACAAAATAAAAGAAGGAGTGCAAAAGGGGAACTGGGAAATTGCTGGTGGAATGGTTATAGAACCCGATTGCAACCTGATTAATGGAGAGTCATGGGCAAGGCACCTTCTATTTGGAAAAAAATATTTCCAGGAGAAATTGGGTGTTGATGTTAAAATCGGCTGGAATCCGGACTCCTTTGGTTACAACTGGAATATGCCTCAGATTTATCAGAATGCAGGGATTTATGCTTTTATTACTCAGAAGATTTCCTGGAATGACACAAATGTCTTTCCTTACAGAGTTTTCTGGTGGGAGGGGCCAGATGGCTCAAAAATCCTCACATATTTTCCATTTTCCTATGTTTACGATTTTAAAGACCCATTCAGACTTATTGACCAGTTGAGGCAGTTTGAGGCGAACACTGGTTTCCGCAACATGCTCGTCCTTTACGGAGTCGGAGATCATGGAGGAGGTCCATCAGAGGAGATGTTGAAAGTCATTGAAAGATTGAGGAATCTTCCAATATTTCCAAGGATAAAATTCTCAACCGCAAAAAATTACATTGATAATTTCCTTTTAAAGCAGGATCTGAGAAATCTTCCTGTATGGAAGGATGAACTTTACCTCGAATATCACAGGGGAACATATACAACACAGGCAGACATAAAAAGACATAACAGATATTCAGAGAATCTCCTTGCCAATGCTGAGAAATTCTCCTTTATTTCAAAACTTCACGGTGGTAACTATAATCAGGAATCTTTGAAAAAAGCCTGGGAGATAGTTCTATTCAATCAGTTCCATGACATTCTTCCGGGTTCTTCCATAAGAGAGGTTTATTTTGATGCAAAAAAAGATTATGCAATTGCAGAAGAGATTGCAAAGAAAGAGTTGAAAAATGCATTGAAATCCATTAGCTCAAAAATAAATACAAATAATCTTGATGGAGAGCCCGTAGTTGTGTTTAATCCTTCACCTTGGAAAAGGAAGGATTATGTAAAAGTTGGGTTGAAAGAAGGGGAATCTTCTTGCAAAATATATGACACAAAGGGAAATCAAATTTCATCCCAGATTATAGATTTAAAGGAAGGACTTCCTGAAGAGACAAAGAAAAAGGCTATCTTATTTATTGCTGAAGATGTTCCTGCATTAGGTTATAAAGTTTACATCCTGAAAAAAGGAGAGAAGGAATTTAAAACTGAATCAAAGACAGAGAATTATAAAATGGAAAATGAGTTTTACAGGGTTGAGTTCGATGAGAAAAAGGGAGTTTTAAAGAGGATTTGTGATAAAATCCTTTCAAAAGAAGTTCTTTCAGGCGAAGGGAATTTCCTCCAGCTTTTTGGAGACAAACCTCCCTACTGGGATGCATGGGACATAGGTTATACAGGAGAGGAATGGTCTCCAACCTTCAGAAAAATTGAGGTTATTGAAAATGGACCTGTAAGATATGGAGTTAGAGCATATTTTGATTTTCTAAATCCAAAATCAAAGGCGAAAAGATTGGATGCTGAGCCCACAAAGGGTTATCCCAACTCTTTCTTTGTTCTTGATACCTATCTTTATAAGGGAATTGAAAGAGTTGAATTCAGGATAAAAGTTGACTGGTGGGAGGAGCACACTCTTCTTAAAACAGCTTTTGATGTAAATGTAAAAAATAAAAAAGCGACTTTTGAAATTCCCTTTGGCTACATTGAAAGACCAACAACAAGGGAAACAGACTGGGAAAAGGCAAGATATGAAGTCCCTGCTCTGAAATGGATTGATTTAACTGAAGAAGGGTTTGGAGTCAGCCTTCTCACCCGTTCCAAATACGGTTACGATGTCAATGGAAATCGAATGAGAATCTCACTTCTTCGCTCTCCAAAAGATCCTGATCCAACAGCTGATCGCGGAGAGCACGAAATTGAATACGCTTTAATCTCTCACAAAAATTGCTGGAGAGCAGGGGATATCCCAAGAATTGCCCACGATTATAACAATCCTCTTATTCCCTTAAAAGAAGGAAAGCATAACGGAAAGTTTCCTCTCGAATATTCATTCCTTGGCATAGAACCTAAAAATGTAATTCTTTCAGGCTTCAAGATGTCCGAGGATGGAAAAGGTGCAATCTTAAGAATTTACGAAGCATTTGGAAGAGATACTGTTGTCAAGATAAATCTTCCCTTTGAAGCAAAAGAAATATGGAAGGTTGATTTTCTCGAGAACCTTGTTGAGAAAATTAAAGGAGCAGGAAAACAGATTGAACTTCCTCTCCAGAAAAACAAAGTGATAAATTTAAAGTTAATTTTCTAAAAAATTGATAGCCAATATTTAATTTTAGAAATATAAACAACATGGTCATATCAATAAATGGAGGCAAGAATGAAAAGTTTAAAAATTATTATTTTTTCCATTGTAATTGCATTTACTCTGAATCTATCAAAAGAAAGTTTTTCAAAAGAAACTACTCTAATTGATACATCCAGAAGCGAAATCCGTCCTTACATAGAGCTTTTCACTGCAGATTCTGGTAGTCTTAACAGATTTTACAATATCCCTATTTCAAAAAAAAGAATAAAGAGGTTCTTGGAATTCTATGATGAATGGCTGAAAAGAATAAAAAATATAGAATTTAATTCTTTAAGCTTTGATGGAAAGGTTGATTTAATACTTTTTGAGAATTATCTTAACAGTCAGAAATATAAGCTGGCACTTCTAAAAAAACAGATTGAGGAAATTGAGAACATTGTCCCTTTTGCTGAAAAAATTATAGAACTTGAGGAATTAAGAAAAAGGATTGAAAAGATTGAGCCCTCAAAGGTTGCTGACCTTCTCGCAAAAATTTCAGCTGAAATAGAGGGTTTAAAAAATGAGATTGGAGAGAATCCCAAAATAAAAAAGAGTTCTGCTCTTCGAGCAGGAAGAATTGGCGAGCTTCTTAAAGATATTCTCAAGAAATGGTTTGAATTTTACAATGGCTACGACCCTATTTTTACATGGTGGGTAGATAAGCCTTATAAAGAGCTCCTTTCTTCCCTTGAGAGTTACTCAACTTTTCTCAGGGATAAAATTGCAGGAATAAAAAAAGGAGAGATTGCAGGAGACCCGGTGGGAAGGGAAAGTTTAATAAAAGAACTTTCTTTTGAGATGATCCCCTATTCTCCTGAAGAGCTTATTGAGATTGCAAAGAATGAGATGGAATGGTGTGAAAAAATGATGGTTCAGGCTTCAAGGGAAATGGGTTTTGGTGATGACTGGAAAAAGGCACTCGAACAAGTTAAAAATCAGTATGTCGAGCCAGGAAAACAGCCAGAACTTGTCAAGAATCTTGCCCTCGAAGCAATTGATTTTTTAGAAAAAAGGAATTTAATATCTATCCCTCCTCTTGCAAAGGAAACCTGGAGGATGGAAATGATGACCCCTGAGCAACAACTCGTTTCTCCATTTTTCCTTGGCGGAGAGGTCATAAGGGTATCATACCCAACAAATACAATGTCCCACGAAGCAAAGCTAATGAGCATGAGGGGTAACAACATCCATTTTGCAAGGGCAACAGTTCACCATGAACTGATTCCAGGTCATCATCTTCAGGGATTTATGAATTCAAGATTTAAACCATACAGGAGAATATTTGGAACACCATTCTGGACTGAAGGATGGGCATTTTACTGGGAAATGCTCCTCTGGGATCTTGGTTTCCCAAAAACACCCGAAAATAAAATAGGGATGCTTTTCTGGAGAATGCACAGATGCGCAAGGGTTATCTTCTCCCTTAATTTCCATCTTGAGAAAATGAGCCCTCAGGAATGTATAAATTTTCTTGTAGAAAAAGTTGGTCATGAAAGGGCAAATGCTGAGGCAGAGGTTAGAAGATCTTTTGAAGAAGACTATGACCCGCTTTATCAGCTGGCATATCTTGTAGGTGCATTACAATTCCGAGCGCTGGAAAAGGAGCTTGTTAAAACAAGTAAGATGAGTTATCGGGAATTCCACGATTTAATTTTAAGGGAGAACAATATTTCTGTGGAGATTCTCAGGGTTATCCTAAAAAAGGAAAGATTAAAAAAGGATTTCAAGTCTGAATGGAAATTTTACACTTTTATGAACAATTAGCTTTTTTAGAAAAATTATTTTTTATCTTTATTTTAAAAAATTGCGTAAAATATTATGGAGGAATAAATGAAGAAGAAGTATTTTCTTTTTTCGGTCATATTACTTATTATTAGTTTTATTTCCTTTTCCCAAGAGCAGATCTCTGAGGAACAGCAAATCCTCAGAGTTATGCATTCAATATCAAGTCACGCTCTTCTTGATTATGTGAAGGAGTTGACATCCGAAAAATTTGGAGGAAGATTGACAGGGACTGAAGAGTACAAAGCTTGTGCAGAATGGGTATCTTCCCTTCTCAAAAAATGGAATATTGAACCTGGAGGAGAAAATGGAACATATCTGCAGAGCTACCCCCTTGCATTCACAATTGTCCATAAGGGATGTGAGCTTATTCTTAACATCCCTTTTAAAAATTCGGTAATAAAAAAGCACTACAAATACGAGGATGAATTCGTTCCAGGTGCAACATCAGGTTCAGGAGAGATAACATCAGAGGTTATTTATGTAGGATACGGTATAACTGCTCCAGAGCTTGGATATGATGATTATAAAGGAATTGATGTCAAAGGAAAAATTGTTCTTATGGAAAGAGAGGTTCCTGTTGAACCTGACAAAGACCCTGAGACATTCAAAAAATGGAGACCATATTCCTTTCATCAATACAAATTGGAAAATGCTGTCGCCCACGGAGCAAAGGGAATGCTTTATAATTATGGTCCCATAGGAAATCCAAATAATTCCTATAACAAAGATTTCATTTATACCCATATTGGTGATGCAGTTGTAGAGGATATTTTCAGTGGAACAGGGAAAAATCATAAAGATGTGGTGGAAAAAATAAAAAAGACCCTCAAACCTCAATCTTTTTCAACCGGGAAAATTGTGACTATTAAAAATATTACTGAGCATTTTCCCAATGGAACTGGCTACAATGTAATTGGAATGATAAGAGGGAATGACCCAGAATTAAAAAATGAGGCAATTATTCTTGGAGCTCACCTTGACCATCTCGGAAGATGCTATGAACTCATGCCTGGTGCAAATGATAATGCTTCAGGAGTAGCGGTTTTTCTTGGAGTTGCAGAAGCCCTCTCAAAATTATCCATAAAACCAAGGAGAACAATAATTTTCATATTTTTCGGTTCTGAGGAACAAGGAGTATATGGCTCGGAGTATTATCTTGAAAATCCTGTATTCCCAATCGAAAAAACCATTGGCTTCATTAATCTCGACGGAGTTGGTTGCGGTTTTAGAATTAATGCCCTTGCGGGAGAAAATTATCCAGAATTTTTTGAATTCATAAAAAATGCCAATGAAAGATACAGCCACAGAGAATTAAGAGCATCTTACTTCGCAAACATAGCAAGACCGAGGCTTGATGCTGCAAGATTTATGTGGAAAGGAATTCCATCTATTTCCTTCAGTGTATCAGGAAGTCAATCTTTCTATCACATTACAAAAGACTCTATTGAAACAATTACACCTGAAATCCTTGAAGACCTCGCCCAGATTCTTTTTATTGCTTTAATCGATATGGCAAAGGCTGAAAAATTGAATTTTAAGAATTGATTTTAAAATCCAATTTTACTTTTATTTCGTATAATTCTTAGGAGGTATTTATGAAAAGGTTTGCCTGGATTTTTTTAGCATTTTTAACATGTTTCGTTTTTGCTTCAGAACCCCTTGTAAAACTTGAGAGATTCGAGCTTTCCAATGGGTTGAGAGTAATCCTTTCTGAAGACCATTCCTCGCCAATAATCGGTTATGCCATCTATTACAATGTTGGCTCAAGAAATGAAGTAAAAGGGAGAACAGGTTTTGCCCATCTTTTTGAACATATGATGTTTCAAGGCTCTGAGAATGTCCCGAGAAATATGCACCACATGTGGATTGGAAGAGCGGGAGGAAATGACAATGGCTCAACTTCTCAGGACAGAACCAACTACTTTGCAACAATTCCTTCAAATCAATTAGAAATTGCTCTCTGGCTTGAATCAGACAGGATGAAATCTTTGAAGATTACAAAAGAGAATTTCGAAAATCAGAGAGCAACAGTGAAAGAAGAAAAGAAACAGAGCTACGACAACCAGCCCTATTCTGAAGGAAGAGCAAAAATTTACGAACTTGTATTTGAATCATTCCCCTACAGACATACTGTTATAGGAAGCATGGAAGACCTTGATGCAGCGACTGTTGAAGATGCTCAAGAATTCTTTAACACCTACTATGCTCCCAACAATGCTGTTCTTGCAATTGTTGGAGATTTTAATCCCGCAGAAGCGAAAAGACTTGTGGAGAAATATTTTGGAGCAATACCTGCTCGCGTTCCTCCTCCAACTGTTATAATAAATGAACCTGAAAGGGAAAGGGAAAAGAGACTCACTCTTATCGATAAATATGCAAATATTCCTGCTCTATTTGTAGGGTATGGAATGCCAAAAAGAGGGGAAAAGGACTCCTATGCCCTTGACCTTCTTGGAGATATTCTGTTCTCAGGTGATAGCTCAAGAATGTTCCAGAAACTTGTGAGGGAAAAGGAAGTTGCTGTTTCGGTTTCGGGGGGTGCAAATTCTATGAGGGGCGCTGGTATTTTCACAATGAACATAATGGTAAGACCTGATAAGAAACCTGAAGAAGCTCTCGTCCTTGCCCTTGAAGAGATTGAGAAAATTAAGAAAGAACCTGTTAATCCAGATGAGCTAAAGAAAGTAAAATCTCGCCTTAAAACAAGTCTCATAAATAGACTGGAGAGTAAATTGAGCAGAGCGATGCTCCTCTGTGAGTTTGAGCTTTACGATGGTGATGCGAATTTACTCAATTTTGAACTTGATAAATATATGGCTGTAACTGAAAAGGATATATCAGAAGTTGCACAAAAATATTTAACCACAAAGAACAGGTCAGTGGTTACAGTCCTTCCATCTACATATAAACTCCCTGACGAATCTTTCCGAAAAAATACTCCCTTTAATGAAACTCCTATTCAGTATAAATTTCATCCCTCCAAAGAAAAGACCCTCCCCAACGGTCTTTATATCCAGTTCTTTGAGAATCATTCCCTTCCAAAAATAACAATTCAATTTGCCTTCAAGGGTGGAGCATATTACGAACCAGAAGGTAAAGAAGGAATATCTCAACTCCTTGCCAGTGTTATGAGAACAGGAAGTAAAAATTATCCTGCAAAGACTCTTCAAGAAAAACTTGAACTTCTTGGCGCATCACTCGATATTTCATCTGGACCAGACAGGATAAATATAACAACCACAACCCTTTCAGAAAATTTGAAGGAAGTCCTGGACATTATTGCCGATGTGATTATGAATCCTTCCTTTGAGGAAAGTGAAATAAACAGACAGGTAAGGAATTTCAAGGCAAGAGTATTACAGCAAAGGGCATCGCCTCTTTTCCTCGCTTCTGAAATGCTTTATAAACAGGTATTTAAAGAGCATCCCTACTCCAAAATTACAACTCCTGCTGGTGCTCCCTATGTAAACATTTTCCAGATTCTTCCATCGGAAAAACTTCTAAATGAAGTTAAAAGAAATAACCTTGTTGAATATCACAAAAAGTTCTTTATTCCCAATGAAGCTCTCCTCTTTGCTTTCGGAGATCGCAAAGCAGAAGACTTTTTCAAAGAGCTTGAAATGGCTTTTTCAGGATGGAAGAAGGGTTCTCCAATTAAAGAACCCCAGTTCCCTGTTCCAAAAGTCCCTTCAAAAAGAGTCCTCTATCTCATTGACAGACCGGGTTCTGTTCAGTCTTACATATTGATTGGAAATCTTCTTTTTCAAAGAAATTCAAAGGATTACATTCCTCTCATGGTTGGGAATAAAATTCTTGGAGGCGGAAGACATATTGGTGGAGGTGGAACAGGAAGACTATTTATGAATTTGAGAGAAGATAAAGGATGGACATACGGATGCTATTCTTGGGTTATGCCCTTTGTGCATTCAGGAATTTTTGCTATAAATGCTGAGGTAAGAACAGAGGTTACAGCACCAGCAGTTAAAGAAATTCTGAAAGAAGTGGAAAGATTAAGGAAAGGAGACTTTACAGATGAAGATATAAAATACTCAAGGAGCTTCCTTTCAGGTGTTTTACCCCTTGTTAATGAAGGAGGTTCAGGGATAATAAATGCTGCCTCAACAATCAAGATAAACGGACTTTCATCCAACTACTGGGACACTTACCCTGAGCAGATAAAAGTGGTCAAGGTTGAGGAAGTCAAAAAAGCTGTTGAAAAACACATTCATCTCAATAATACAATTTTAGTAGTTGTTGGAGATGCTTCAAAGATTGAATCAGAGCTTAAACCTCTTTGCGAAGAAATTGTAAAATTTGATACAAAAGGAAACAGGATAAAATAATAAATTTAACATTGTAAGGTATAAAATAAATTGAAAAGGATATACTTAATGGATAAAATTACTGCAAGCCTTTTAATAGGAACTTCAGCTCTTCTTTTCATCTTTTCCCGGATTCCCGATAAACCTGCTGATCTTGTCCTCATAAACGGAGAAGTTTATACAATGGAGCCAGAGCATCCATGGGCTAATACAATAGTTATAACTGGAAATAAAATCACCACAGTTTTTGATAATCCAGAGGATGCAAAGCAATATATTGGTTCAAAGACAAGGGTTATTGATTTAAAAGGAAAATTCGTTCTTCCAGGTTTTATTGATGCACATGTCCATTTTAACAATGCAGGCGCTCTAATAAATGATGCAAATCTATTGACAGTTTCTGATGATGAAGGGTTGAGAAAAGAATTGAAGAGAGTTACTTCAATTCTTGATGAAGGAGAGTGGATAACTGGTGGATTGTGGGGAGCTTACGAAAAATGGGAGCTGGGTGCTGAAAAAGTAGGTGTAAAAAAAGAAAAAAGATGGGAACCCGATAGATGGAAAATTGATGATATAACCTCCAGAAACCCATGCTTTCTGAATAGCTTCGATGGAGAGCTTTTCCTTGCCAATACTCTTGCCCTTAAAATTGCAGGTCTTGAAAATTCAAATCTACCTGGAATGAAACTGGATAAAAAAGGAAGACCAACAGGGCTTATTTACAAAAATTCTCCTGCCATTGAGAAGATTCGTTCGATGATAAAGAAAAAATCTCATGCCCGTCTGCTAAATGAAAATCGTGCTGCTTTAAAGAAACTTGCAGAGTCAGGAATAGTTGAAATTCATGATATTGCAACCCCTGATCAGATAGAAAGATTTATAGAGCTTCAGGAAAGAGGTGAACTGTCATGTAGAGTATGGCTAAGACCCGATCTTTCAACAGGAGCCGAATTAAAAGAAAAAGGCTTAAAGATGGGTCTCCATCCAAAAACTGGAAAACCCGATTCTTTCCTCCGCTATGGTGCGTTAAAGGGTTATGTTGACGGAATTATGGGAACTCATGGAGCATTATTCTTTGAGCCTTACAATGACCAGCCAGGAAATTACGGTCATTACAGAAAGCATACAAGTGATGACCCTGAACTAAAAATTGGAAATATGGAAAAACTCTATAATCTATTAAAAATCGGGTTAGACGCGGGTTTTGTTCCAAATGTCCATGCCATTGGAGATAAAGGAGTATCCCTCCTTCTCGATGTCTTTGAAAGATTAAAGAAGGAAGAGATTGATTTGACTGGCTTTAGAGTTATTCATGCTCAGGTTGTTCGTCCTCCGGATTTTCCTCGATTTAAGGGGCTAATCGCTGAGGTTAATCCATATCATATCTCTGACGACATGAGATGGATGGAGGAAAGAATTGGTCATGAAAGATGTAAAGGAGCCTATGCTTTCAAATCTCTACTGGATGCAGGCGCTATTCTCTGTTTTGGTTCTGACTGGCCAGGAACATCTGCTGCTGAGTATCATGTTCATCCGAAATATCTTATCCACTCAGCAGTTAACAGAACCACAATAAAGGGGAAGCCCGAAGGAGGATGGTTCCCTGGACAGAAGATTTCAATGCATGAAGCCTTGAAAGCATATACAATAAATAATGCTTACGCAGTCTTTGAGGAAAATATAAGGGGTTCTATTAAAGAAGGGAAACTCGCAGACATAACTGTTTGTGATCTTAATCCTATGAAAATTGACCCATCTAAAATACTCCTAATGAATATTGAAATGACAATAGTTGACGGAAAGATTGTATTTGAGAGAAAATAAAAAGGGCTAACAGGAACGAACTAAAATAAAAGTTAGGAGGCATAAATGAAAAAAGGTCTAAAATATTTTTTGATTTTATTCTTGATTCCTTTTCTTTTCATACCAGGACTGAATGCCCAGAAGAAAGAAGAACCAAAAGAAAAACCTGTTCATGTTTTTAAGATTGTTACTGAAGTCAAAAGAACTCCCGTAAAAGACCAGTTCAGAACAGGAACCTGCTGGGATTTTGCAACAATCTCTTTTCTTGAATCAGAACTTTTGAGGGAAGGGAAAGAAGAGCTTGACCTCTCCGAGATGTTCGTTGTAAGACATGTTTATCCCCAAAAAGCTTTAAATTATATAAAAAACCATGGAAAAGCCAATTTCAGCCCAGGAGGTCAGAGCCATGATGTAATTGAAACAATAAAGAAATTTGGAATTGTTCCTGAATCTGTTTACACTGGAATGCAGATTGGAGAAAAGAGGCACAATCACGGCGAGCTTCACTCAGTTCTTCAGGGATTTCTTGATGGAGTTTTAAAAATTTCTGGTGGGAAAATAACTCCAAAATGGATGGAAGCCTTTGAGGCAGTTCTTGATGTATATCTTGGAAAGCCTCCCTCACAGTTTGAATACAACGGAAAGGTTTATACTTCAAAAAGCTTTTTCGATGGGGTAATTGGTTTAAATCTCGACAATTATGTCGAACTTACATCTTATAACCATCATCCCTTCTACCAAAAAATTCGTCTTGAAATTCCCGACAACTGGATGCACTATTCAGAGTATTACAACATTCCAATTGATGAGCTTGAAGAGACAATTGATTATGCATTGAAAAATGGATTCTCGGTTGTCTGGGATGGAGATGTGAGCGAAAGGGAATTCTCTACAAAAACAGGCTATGCAGTTATTCCACTGAAAGACTGGGAGGATAAAACACAGGCTGAAAGGGAAGCAAAAATAACAGAACCAGAGCCTGAAAAGGAAATAGATCAGGAGATGAGACAGAAAACCTTGGACAATTTTACAACAACCGATGACCATCTGATGCACATTGTTGGAATTGCTTACAATCAGAAAGGAACAAAATTTTATTTAACAAAAAATTCAGGAGGAACAGACAGAGCTTATGGTGGATATGTTTACATGTCCCGTTCCTATGTCAGACTAAAAACGATAGCAATAATGGTGCATAAAGACTCCATTCCTTTAGAGATTGAGAGGAAGCTGGGAATAAAGTAAATGTTTTAAAAAATGTTTTAAATATTATTCTTTCAGGACAAAAGTTTTTAGATTATAAAAAAGCAACCGTAGTTTCCTGAGTTTCTGAAGGTTATGAAAGGAGTGACAGACA
>FMJZ01063926.1_pt1 | contig 15656 bp, 15 predicted proteins | sample 1987881 | NCBI WGS metagenome assembly FMJZ01 (sample SAMEA4378227, study PRJEB15110) | soil metagenome | biome: soil; feature: Field; material: Soil | place: India | collected 2015-03-11 | depth 0 m | reverse complement strand
CCGCACTCCAAAACACGTGCATCCCAAAACGGGCACGGTGACACGAAGCCGGTTACGCGTGGGTAGCCGGGGGCAACCCTTTGGGCACATTGGTGCCGGTGGAAACAAGGGCGCATTGCCATGCGCCCCTACCATCGGCGGGCGGCGTTGTGGTTACCACCGGAAACGTGCGTGCGGGTGAAAACAAGGGCGCATTGCCATGCGCCCCTACACCGCCATGCGCCCCTACCATCCGCGGGCGGCGTTGTGGTTACCATCGCAAACGTGGGTCGTGATGGAAACGCGGGCGGCGGGGGCTTGAGCCTGATCCCAGCGTTTTCGGCGGCCAATCATGCGGGGTGTTTTCTCCGGCCAGGGGGAACGCCGGCTTTGGCTCGAGACCCGGCCACGACTTCGTTCCTTGTCACCGTTCGGTACCTCCCCGAAGGCAACGGCAACCCTGGAAGGAACTCGATCCCTTTGCTTTGAAACCGATTGTTTCTGTTCCCTGGGAGGTCAAAAACGATGCAGGAAGTTCTCATTCTCGAAGCTGCGCGGAGTCCCATTGGGCGCCGCAAAGGAGGGCTGGCTGGGCTTCACCCGGCTGCGTTGTTGGGGAAGATTCAGCGAGCCGTGTTGGAACGGGCTGGGGTAGACCCGCGGCAAGTGGGGCAAGTGGTGGGCGGCTGTGTGTCGCAAGTTGGAGAGCAATCGTTCAACATTGCGCGCACTGCCTGGCTCGGGGAGGGACTGCCCATGGAAGTTCCGGCCACGACCGTGGACAGCCAGTGCGGCTCGAGCCAACAAGCCACTTCGCTGGCGGCTGGTTTGATCGGGGCTGGGATCGAAGACGTGGTGCTGGCTTGCGGCGTGGAAATGATGACCCGCGTTCCCCTTGGCTCGAACATGCGTGGCGGCACGCCGTTTCCGCCTTCGTACGCCGAACACTACGCGTTCGCTACCCAGTTCCAGGGTGCGGAAATGATCGCCAAGGAGTTCGGCATCACTCGGGAGGATACTGACCGCTTTGGCCTAAGGAGCCAGCGTCTCGCTAACCAAGCTTGGAACGAGGGACGCTTTGCCCGCGAGGTGGTACCGATCGAGGCTCCGGTGGTGGATGAAAACGGCAACCCCACGGGAGAAGTGCGGCGGGTCGAGCGCGACGAAGGGCTGCGGGAAACTTCGTTGGAAAAGCTTGCCGCGCTGCAACCGGTGGAGCCCGGAGGCATCCACACCGCGGGCACTTCGTCGCAGGTGTCGGACGGTGCGGCTGCAGTGTTGCTGGCCTCACCGGAGGGAGCAAAGCGGCTCGGAGTAAAGCCCCGTGCAAGAATCGTCGCGACCACCCTGGTGGGGGTGGATCCTGTGACCATGCTCAAAGGGCCCATACCGGCTACCCGCAAGCTTTTGCGACTGACAGGCCTTACCATGGACGATATCGATGTCTTCGAAGTCAACGAAGCGTTCGCTTCGGTGGTGCTCGCATGGATGAAAGCCTGCGAGCCCAACCCCGTGCGGGTGAACCCTAACGGGGGTGCCATTGCGCTGGGCCACCCGACTGGATGCACCGGCGCCCGGCTCATTACGACGGCACTCCACGAACTCGAGCGCACGGGGAGCCGGTACGCGCTCATTACCATGTGTTGCGGCGGTGGCCTCGGAACCGGAACGATTATCGAGCGGCTCTAGTTACTTTCCGCAGAAGGGAGCAGGGTGGCCGGAGCCTTGGGCCTTAACGGCCGACGAGTTTGTCCGGGCAGTTGGCGGCGACCCGGCAACCGCCAGGCGTCGCTACGCGGCCCTGCTCCGAGCTCTGCGGCCCGAAGAGCTGCCCTCGCCTGAACGCCAGTACGTCGATGGCGACCTCGTCAAGTTTGCCATGCGGGTGGGGGTGGGAACGTTCGTCGAAAGCGTCATCATCCCCATGGCGAGCTACCGTGGGGCCCAGTGGCGAACGCTGTGTGTGTCCACCCAAGTAGGCTGCCGCATGGGCTGCACGTTTTGCGAAACCGGGCGCATGGGGTTGGTGCGCCACCTCGAAGCTCGGGAAATCGTGGCCCAACGCTTGGTGGCACGCCGCATTCTCGCCGAACGCGGGCTGTGCAAAGCAGGCCCCTATCGGTTCGATCACGATGGCATTCGGAACATCGTGTTCATGGGCATGGGGGAGCCGCTCGATAACTTCGACGAACTCGTGCGCGCCATCGAAATCCTGGCCGATCCAGCGGGACTGGCGTTCCCCTTCTCCCACATGACCGTTTCCACCGTTGGCGTGGCCAGTGGCCTCACGAAGCTCGCGACCTGGGCACGCCAAGACCCGCGCCGGCAAAAGCTCCGGCTCGCCATTTCCCTTCATGCCGCCGACGACGAGTTGCGCAGCCGCCTCGTGCCCGTGAACCGCGCTGTGCCTCTAGCGGAGCTCAAAGAACTGTTGCGGAACTACCCTTTACCGCCACGCGGGTTGTTCCTCGTGCAATATGTCTTACTCCGAGGGATCAATGACTCCCCCGCTCATGCCCGGAGCCTCGCCACTTGGTGCCGGGATTTACCCTGCGTGGTCAACCTGATTCCGTACAACCCGCAGCGCCCAGCGCTTTACGAACCGCCGGCGGAAAGCACGGTGCTCGAATTCCTCCGAATTCTGCGGGGGCAAGGCATTTTTGCCAAGCGGCGGCTCACCCAGGGGCAGCACATTGCGGCCGCTTGCGGCCAACTGGCGACTCACGAGTTGGCCACGAGCGACGGCCACCCAAGCCCACCACCGCACTGACTTTTTGCGTCACGGCGGACAAAGCGGCTTCAGTTCCGCGGGAAACGCCCGTGGCTGCTCGGCCCCAGGCGCACGCGTGAGCACGAAGTGCAGGCCACCGCAAATCGCACGGCGAATCTTCGGATCGCTCGCGTGTCCGAGCACCCGCTTGATTTGCTGTGTAAGTCCCCGCCGGCGGTACTCGTCGGCCAAGCTCCAACCCAGTCCGTGGAAAGCCCGTTCGCGGCAATCGGGATCGCCCAGGCGTTCGAGGCGCTCGTAAGCACGTTCCGGGCTCGAGGCACGCGCGAACTCTGCTGCTCCAAACACCAAACAGCCGCGCAACCATTCTTGACGAAAGTTCGTCTCGGCCACTCCGTGCCCGTACAGCGGCGCAAGTTGGTAGGCCCCCAGGGCAGCAGCCACGACACTGGCCACCACGGCCAACCATCGCCCTCCCGCCTGCGCCAGGACATCGACACCACCGGCGGCAAGGGTGAAGAGCAACACCTGCAACGGCGCAAAAAACCGCGCAAAGTAGTAACCCTCGTTCGGCAGTGGGACGATCCGGCTGAACGTCAAAGCCATTGCAGAAAGCAAGGCGGCAGCGAACAAGCTCCAAACTACCCGTGGCGCACGAACAGGGGGCGGAGCGGGGCGGGAGCTACCCAAGGCTACGGCGAGAACCAAGGCAAGCAACACCAAGGCGATGGTGAGCCACACCCCGCTGTCGCCCGCACCCCATGCGTCGGCAACGTAGCTCAGGCTGCCCCAGGCATTGGGTAGCTGCACATTGCCCAAGATGGTTTCCGGAAGAGAGAGCCGTTCTGTCCAAGCGAACCACCCGTACGGGCGGCGATAGATGTTTTGATAGAGCCACGGCAGCACGCCAATACCCACGCCTGCCAAGGCCGCGCCAAGGCATCGCAGCCGAAAAAACTGAGTCAGCAAGCATGTCAGAATCGCCACGGACCAAGGCGCGGTTGCGTACGACATCCACGCAGCCACCGTGGCAAGCCAGCCAACCACAAAGCAGGAAGAACCCGTGGTTCGCCCCTTGGCACTCTGGCGAGCGAGCAATGCCGTGGCACACAGTGCAGGCAAAACGGACTCGGGGTGGGAGCCAACCAAGGTGACTTGGAGTCGCGCTAAATTCGGGCTAGCTCCGATCCAAAGAAATCCTCCCACCACTGCTGCACGCAGAGAGAAGAGCGAGACCATCGCCCAGAGAAAGCAAACAAAGGCAGCCGTCCACCACATCAACTCCAGCCACTTCAACGCCAGAACCGAAGGCTCCCACCAACGAAGCCACAGCGTACCCAGCAGCAACAGCGGCACGGAACCACCATGATCGAGGTCGTCCTGGTAATCCCACACCCGATGCACCCCTTCTCGTTGCAGCTCCAGGCTGCTGAACAGAAATACCGGCTCCTCCCAATTTTGATTGGTCGCGCTCGAAGTCAGCAAAAGCAGCGCGCGCGAGGCGAAAAACGTGGCCACGAGCAGTGTGAAGGCCGCGGCTTTCACGCCACGTTGCGTGGACAAGCCCGCAGCCGGTGCCCAAAAACGATGGGATGCGCCTCTACTCACATTCGGTGTAGTACAACGGTCCGTGGAAAAAACGAAGCTCGCGGCTTCCGCAAAACCACTGCGGGTACGGAAGCTGGAGCATTTGTCGTCGATGCCTTCTGCTCCCACAGGACCCGGCACACATCGCAGCCGAACTAAGGGGGCGGTCGCCAGCCTTTTCGTATTGCGTTTGGTCCGACTATGGGGTAACGAAAATTTGTCGTGTCGGTCGCTCGGGGAGCTGTTTTTACTCAATGGTGGAGGGTGTTGGCGCTTGCCTTGGTGGCTTTAGGGGCCCCGCAAGCCCAAGGCACCGTGCAGTTTAGCCATAACCGGTTCTCCCACGGAATGGTGCTGCAAGCAGGGATGCCGAACCCGATTTGGGGCGTGGCCGAGCGGGGTGAGTCGATCACCGTCAGCTTCGCGGGGCAAACAAAAACCACGGTGGCCGACGTGACAGGACGTTGGGAGGTCACTCTCGATCCGCTGCCTGCCTCGAGTACGGGGAGGACGTTGGTCGTTCAGGGTCGAACGAACCAGATCCAACTCAACGATGTTCTGGTTGGCGAAGTGTGGTTGTGCAGCGGGCAATCGAACATGGTGATCAGCCCGCCGACGCAAAGCCAATTGGCGAGCTACCCGTTGGTGCGGACGTTCAAGAACCGGCGTTGGGGAGAAATGCCGTCGGGTGCGGCATTTTGGTTTGGTGTACAGCTCAACGAGAGCCTGGGCGTCCCCATCGGGATCATCAACGAAGCTGTGGGTGGGTCGAACATCCGCTTTTGGTTCGGAAATTCGATTACCGGTCCGGCCGGCGACGGTTTAGAGGATCGATTGCGGCAGAAAGGGCGGCTTTACGAACGCAAAATTGAGCCTTTGTTTCCCCTTGCCTTTCGCGGTGTGTGCTGGTGGCAAGGCGAAGCAGACGACAGTCGGCCGGCACAGTATGCGGTTGCCTTGCCAGCGCTAATCCGATCCTGGAGAGAGGACTTTGGCCGGCCCAACCTGCCCTTTATTTTCGTGCAACTGCCAACCGGAGGCGGTTTACGGTTTGGCGAGAACCCGGCACCGCTTCCGATCGTACAACCATTCCAGCTCGTCGCCTCACGGATGCGGGATGCATACCTACAAACACTGGCGCTGCCGCAAACGGGGATGGTCATTACCATCGACCTCCCTGGCGGAACGCACCCTCGAGAAAAGGAGCTTTACGGCCGGCGCATGGGCTTGGTGGCGCTGGGAACTGTGTACGGGGTGATTTCCGGGAATTATTCGGGACCAGTGTTTTCCCACATTCGTCAGGAAGGGAACCAGCTGCGGATCTTCTTCCGGTCGCGGACGGCGATTGGCCTGCAACCCGGCGGTTCCAGTAGTTTGCAAGGCTTTGCGATCTCCAACGACGGGTCTACCTGGGTGTGGGCGCACGCGGCAATTCAGGGCTCGGAAGTCGTGGTTTGGCACGAAACGGTACCGAACCCTATTGCGGTTCGCTACGCGTACGACACCTTTCCGCGCTGGGCAAACCTTTTCAATGGCGACGGCTGGGCTGCAGCTCCGTTTTCTTCCGACGTGGAACCGGGTCCCGGCGAAACTCCCCAACCGACGGCAACACCAACCCCAACTCCTACAGTGACCCCACCGTCCTTGCCCACACCTTCGCCCACGCGTACTCTGCCGCCACCGCCTACAGCAACACCGACCCGCACTGGTACAGCAACGCACACACGAACGATCACGCCTACTCCTACCCGCACCCCGACAGCGCCGAACACGCCGACGCCAACCCCGACGATCCCACTGGCCTGTTCTAACGGCGCGCAAATCGACGGTGCTCTGGTGCGCGTGCTCCGCAATGGTGATCCGGCGGGGGATGAAGTTCTGCTCATCCTAGGCAATGCTGGTAGCTTCTTCCCACCCATTCCTCTCGAAGTGGTGGACCGCGGGCTTTTGATTCAAGTTGCCGATCGGGCCGGAAACATCATTTTCAGTCGCCAGCTCCCCGGAGGAGAGAACTGGACCGTACGCCAAGTCCTGGCCGGGTTCCTGTTCCTGTATCGAGACCCGACGGGCACCCTTGCTCCGGGCATCACTCGGGCAAAGCTCGTGAGCCGCGACGGCATGCGTGTACAGTTCAGCATCGCCGGGAAGGACTCGAACTTCCAGGTGCGGCCGGATCAATTGCCGCTGCGTGTAGCGGTAGTGTTCGGCGATCAAAGCGACGGGCGTCAGGGCCGTTGCGGCACGATCGACTTTGGTACGGACGACAGGACACGGTGCGGTTATTCTCTGCTCGGTAATACCTTGCTTTGCCGATAAGCTTTTAGCCCCGAGCCTCCGGCGGCAGCTTTTGTCGTCTTGTCCGTGGCCACCGCGCTTCATCGCCAGCTCACCGCGTCCTTGGGATTTTCTGCATGAGACGACGCAAACCCGCCGACCGCCCTGAAGCAGAACTCGCTCGCAGGGCCGTGTTTTTCATCGCGCTCCTCGGTGTGGTCAGCCTCTGCGCCGACGTAACGTACGAGGGTGCACGCAGCATCACCGGCCCCTATCTCGGCTGGCTCGGTGCGAGTGCTGCGGCCGTCGGCATCGTCGCCGGCGCGGGGGAACTCCTCGGCTACGTCTTACGCCTGTGGTCAGGGGTCGTTGCCGATCGAACCCGCCGGTACTGGTCGCTCACCCTGGTGGGTTACGCTCTGAACTTGTTCGCCGTACCCGCCCTGGCACTCACCCACCACTGGCTTCCGGCGGCTGCTTTGGTCCTGCTGGAGCGCACCGGCAAAGCGCTGCGCACGCCGGCTCGCGATGCGATGCTTTCCTTCGCCAGCGCTCGCACGGGCCACGGGTGGGGATTTGGCCTCCATGAGGCACTCGATCAACTGGGGGCAACCTTGGGGCCACTGGTCGTTGCGGGAATCGTCGCCGCAAACTCCAGCTACCGGCAGGCGTTCGCGTGGCTTCTGCTCCCAGCGAGCGCGGCCCTCGCGGTCCTGTTGCTCGCTCGGTTCCTGTTCCCACAACCACGCACGTTGCACATCGGGATCGAAACCGTCGAGACCACGAATCTCCCCCGTACTTTGTGGATTTATCTGGCGGGAGCTTGCTGCGTGGCAGCCGGCTATGCCGACTACGCACTCGTTGCCTATCACTTTCACCAAAGTGGCCACGTCAGCCCACCGTGGATTGCGACGTTGTACGCAATCGCAATGGCGGTGGATGGGGCGGCGGCTTTAGTCTTTGGCCGTTGGTTCGACCGTGCTGGGGTTCGAGTGCTTCTTTTCGCCACGGCCCTTTCGGCGCTTGCCCCCATGTTCTTGTTCTCGCAGGGGTTCGAGTTTGCGGTGGCCGGTGTCGTTTTGTGGGGAATCGGACTCGGCGCGCAAGAGTCGGTGTTCCGGGCCGCAGTGGCCGAGCTGACGCCGCCGTCGCGGCGAGGCAGCGCCTATGGTCTCTTCAACATGGCGTTTGGGCTCGCTTGGTTCGCCGGCAGCAGCGTGCTCGGAGTCCTGTATGGCTGGTCGCTTACGGCGGTGGTGGTCGTAGCCACCCTTCTACAAGTTGCTGCGCTACCCTTGTTTTGGCGTGCTGCGCGCACTCCCCACCGGCCTTGAACAACCGGAAGGGTCGCTCCCTCAAGTCAGGGAACGCCGAAGCTCCTCGATCGCCAGAGGGACTTCCTCCAACGTGTGCACCCGTGGAGCTGGCACGTCTACCGTGCCCAGCGCAAGAAAGTGCATCCCTGCCGCACGCGCTGCATGCCAGTCGGACTCCGCATCGCCAACGTAAACGGCCTCTTGGGGTGTGAGCTCAAGCCTCTGCAAGCACAACTCCAACATATCGGGATGGGGTTTCGGGCGCGGCACGTCGCGAATGCCAACAGTGACTTCCAAGTAATCGGCCAAGGCAAAACGGCGCACGACTTCTTGGGCGGTGTATCCCCGATTGGTCGCCATGCCTAAACGGTAGTGGCGGCGCAACGTGCGCAGCACTGCGTACAACGCCGGCATCGGGCGCATCAACCCGTAAAACGGCTCGTAGTCGATTGCCGCAGCCACTTCTTTGGCCCGCGCAATCTTTTCTTCGTCGCCACAGAAGACGTGCTCGAAAAATTGCAAAGACGAACCTCGATGTGCAATCTCGGCCAGTTCGCGGGTCATCGGAGGATGCCCCAGGCGGGTCAGGATCGCATTGTAATACGCGACGTTGGCCGGGAACGAGTCGAACAACACGCCGTCACAGTCGAAAATCACGCCCCGGAGGTTCTGGGCACGCCCTCCATCAGCCGGCTCTTTTCGGTCTTCCATCGACGGGCTCCTCTGTTGCCTCGGTTGCCGCACCCGTCAACGCCCTCCGAGCTGCCACAATTCTTTTAGCCGCGTGTAGGTGAGCACGAACCAGAGCAACTGCGGCGCCAAAACGAAGCTCAAGAGGCCCGTAAACACGCCAATGGTGTCCATGAACCAGTTCGGGTTCGCAAGCAACACTGGGTAGACGAGCAACACCGACACATGCACGAGAAAAAACGCCGCGAGGCCCACGATACTCCGCACCAAGGTACCGCGGAAACCTAGGCCCGGAGTCGCCCAGATCAGGGCAAGAAGTGGCACCTGCGCCATCGACAAGGACGCCGGATCGATTTGCAGCACGATCCGCAACTGTTCCTTTTCGAACGTGGCCACCGCGTGCGCCTCGGCTTCTCCCGGTGCCATCCACCAACCGGTGAGCACTGGGCTCAGCACCTTGGTTACGGCAAGCGCAGCAGCTCGATAAGCCGATCCGAATTCCGACACCGCCCAGCTTGCCAGCAGTAAGGAGAACGCCGCGACGAAACGAAGCGCAAACTTGAGTTTCATGTCTGAGCACGTTCCACCCACGCCATGGCGTAAAGCGTGGTGAGCATGAGGAACAGCCCTTGCCACACGTATTCGTGAAAGTACTCGAAGAGTCCGGGGTAAAAGTCCACCAAACGGACCAACGTGGCAATCCGGGCAATGTTGACGGCGGAAAGGAGCACCACCCCTGCCAGCATGCCGAGGATTTTTCGCCCCCATGGTGCCGGGTAGGCCAACATAAAACTCAGCAGCACCACGAATACGAACACCCCCGTGCATTCGTGGTTCACTTGCAAGCGCGCCTCTCCAGTCAAAATGATGTTGCCTTCCACCACCTCTGCCCTCGAACCACCAAGCCGGGCCAGGTAAGCGGCCGCGCGGGCAATGCTCTGCTCCGCCAACCCTAAGCGATTTTGTAGGCCGACAGCCGCGGTCAAAGCGCTGAAGGCCAAAAGACAACCGAAGAACACACCAACAAAGCGGACAATCGCTGCACGCATGCTGCTTTCTCACTTACCTCCGTCTCGGTGCTTGCCGTTTAGCTTTTTTACCCTTCGCCGTTTTCCCCGCGCGAGCGCCACCACCGCGGCTGCCACACGCCCAGGAACCACGCTCCGGTCAAGAGCGTGGCCGCCAACGGGACCACGTCGCCCACTCGCCCGTAAAGGGTGCGCTCGTGCAAGAGTTTGGCCTCGCCGACCACGATCTCCTCGGTAAAAAGGCCGCCTTGCTTTTGCACCCGACCCGCAGCATCCACGATGCTGGTCACGCCGGTGTTGGAACCGCGTAACAAAAAGCGGCGATTCTCCACCGCGCGCCATACCGCCAGTGCCTGATGTTGATACGGTGCAGCGCTCCGGCCGTACCAGGCGTCGTTGAGGATGGTAACCAAAACATTCGCTCCGGCTAGCGTCGTTTTGCGAGGCATATCGCCAACGATGTCTTCGAAACAAATCAGTTGCCCCACGCGGGCACCATTGTCCAGAGGAAACACACGTTCGCTTCGCCCGGCGGTCATCCGGCCCGTGGCCGGACTGAGCGCGTACACCGCCGGCACGAGCTCCCCGCCCGGGATGTACTCTCCAAAGGGCATCAAGATCCGTTTGTCGTACCGCCCGCGCACCACCCCGTCGGGCTCCAGCCAAAAGGCGCTGTTGAATTGCTCGGTTTTGTCGGAACCGACAAAGCGGTAAGCCAAGCCCCCAAAAATCAAGGGCGTGCGTAAATCGGGAAATGGATTTTCCTTTCCCTCGAGGCGGTTGCGATCGGTTGGGATCCACTCTTGGTGCACGGTCTCTGGCCACACCAGCAAGTCCACCTCGGCTTGCACGGCACGGCTCAACTGGCGGTATTTCTCCAAGTTGATCTCGAAGTACCGCATATCGCCTTTTTCCGCGATGCCAACGTTGCCTTGTACCAAGGCAACTCGAATTCCCTGAGCTTCCCGCATGAGCCGCTCCACCTGCGGCAAACGATACCACCCGTAGATCCACAGCAGAGCCACAGCAGCGCAAGCAGAGGCGACGTGCCAAGTTCGTCTGGTCGTTATCCAGTCGGCAAGGCCTGCCGCAGTCCAAACCATGACAAAGCTCAGCAAGTACGGACCAGCAAGATCGCCAGACTGCAGCAGGTGCGTGGCCAACATCTGACTGTTCGCTAGCCGCCACGGAAACAAGTTTGGGTACCAATACTCCAAAGCAACCCACGAGCCGGCAATGGCAACCGGCCAATGGCGCGCGGTGCGCAGCCGGTGCGCAACCCATCCAAACACCGCAAACTGTAGAGCGGTAAAGGCAGTGAGCGCGACGTAAAGAAGGGCGGCGGCGATGTAAGGAAAACCGCCGAACACGTGAATCGTGTACACTAGCCAGTAAAAAGCCGGAAGATTGGTCGCCACTCCGGCCACCCAGCCGAGGAGCGCCGCACGCTTTGGCGTGGGCGCTTGCCGCGCCACCGTTAGCAAAGGCACCAGCGCCACCCACGCCAGGGCGTACAACTCGAACCACAAAAAGCTCGCGGCAACGGCGATTCCCGAAAAAACCGCTGCCGCCCACGCTGCAAGCCCGCGTGCCCCCTGCCCGCCCACACCGAGCCCAATTTGCCGAGTAACGGCGGAGACACGCTCTAAAGCTTCGCCCTTGGGCACCCAGGGGAAACGGTTCACGAAGGCTTCTTTAGCCAATCCGTCCGACGGCTGCGAAGGCAGGCGCCGGCCGCTCCACTGCCTCGAGAAGACTCCGGCGAAGCTATCTTTTGCCTTCGCCCAAAGCGCGGCTGCGCGCGCTTGGAACGGAAAGCAAGGGTTCACGGCGTCCGGCCCGCACTTCCTCCACGGTGAAAGGCCGAACGTCGCTCGCTCCAGGGTCGAACCGCGAAAGAATCCAGTTCAGCAACGCGGCCATGTGTTCATCGTCGAGTTCCGCGTGGGCAACGCCCGGAACTCGAAGCAAGTAAGCACGCCCCCGCTCCGTGCGGGCGAAACGCGCGAGGTTGCCGCGAAACGGCGGGGCGCCGTCCACAGACCCGCCACCATCCGGCCCGTGGCAGCCTTGGCAATGCAACACGTAATCGCTCTCGGGGTCGGCCATGGCCGCAGTTGGGTAAAACGGGGCGGCAAACGAGACGGCCAACCATAGCCAAGCCAGCAGCATCACACCCCGTCTTTCGCCTCGCCGAGCACGATCGCTGTCGAGCAATGATAGACGACGTTGTTGATCCCGTGGCACCAGTTGATGTCGTTGCTTCGTTGAGGATAGTAAACCGGCTTGTCCCCTTCGTTGCGGTGGCAGTAACAAAGCCCGCAGACGTGCTTGGCGCAGCAATCGTTGTACGAAATGATGTAGAGTTTGCCGTCGGCAGGGTTGCGGCACGTGCCAATCCAAGTGACCGGCGACTGGATCGTTCCAGGAGGGCACGAACGCTGCGTGCCGCCACAGCAACTGCAGAGGAAACCATCGATGGCGCAATGGCGCCAGTATTGGCATTGCGATGGGTCGCCTTCGGGATGGTCCAGGCCTGGCTCGCCAGGTACCGCTTCTCTTCTCGCAGTGTGGGCGCGGGCGACGGGAAGCAAGGGGTACGAACTCACCCCAACGAGCAACGCACCCACGCGGGCGAGAAAGCTGCGGCGCGAGGTTTGCTCGGCAAGCCGCCGGGCCCAGTTTGCGCAAAATGCATCGATCCAAGACGAAAGCCACTTGCCCATGGAGAACTTCTGCCTACCCCGCGACACGCTGTCGTTGCAAGTACTCTTGAATCGATCCCACGCCGTGACGGTACGCTTCGAACAAGCTCTCCACATGTTCCCGCGTGTTCACAATGCCCTTGCCGCGCACCACACCCTGCGGATCGAGCAGAACCGCATACGGAAGCTGCGGCACTTGGTACGCGATGCCCAGCTCCGTCGACAACACGTAGCGTAAGCGCGGGCTCAGTGCGGAGAGGAATTCCCGATGCTCTTCCACGCTACCGTCGCTGGCAAGAACGAGGTCCAACCACTGGCTTTCGCTGCGGCTCAGAGCTTCCAGCGCAGGCAGCAAGGCCTTACACACCGGGCACTGTGGCGCCACCCAAACCACCAAAGTGCTCCGGCCGTCGCTGCGCACGCCGCCAATTTGCACCATGTCGCCTCGGAGATCCCGCAAGGTAAATGGTGCGCCTGGTGTGCCCACTTTGGGGGTCTCGCGCGGCACCAACGCTCCCACAGGAGCAATGCGCGCTTGTAAAAGCCCAATCTGCCGCACCAACGCAAGCACCACCACCGCAAGCGTCACGACCACCACCCAAAGCAATACCTGCGACACCACCAGGGCTGTCAGCATCGTTTCCACTCCGCGCTAGACGCCATCGGCCCTCCGGGCAAGTCGGCGAAAACGGTTTTGCACCAGCGCTTCGATCGCCACAAACAACACCGCCAGCGCTGCGGAAGCCGCAACCACCGTAAAGCTGTCTAACCACGTCCAGGCGCGTTGCGGTGCGGTCCGTGTGGCCATCAGAAACACGACGGCCAGAATGACGTTGCGCCAGACGAGGGGCCAACCGATGCCTGCCGTTCCAGCGGGACCCGCGCAGCCACAAGCATGATCGGTGCGCCCGGCGAGGATTTCCCGAACGAGCACCGCGGTGTAAAGCCCCAACAACGCAGCACTGGCCCAACACGCAAGTATCAACGCGCCCGACCAACAAAAGAACACGGCCAGCAGCGACTCGAGCCCGATCAGCACGCCGGATAGCACACCGTGTAGCTGCAGCAGGGGCAGGTGGTACTGTTGCAGCAACGCCCGAAATTCCCCGAAGGACCGCAGTTTGTGCCATGCTGCGCTGGACCACAGGAAAAAACCGAGAATCCGCACCAGCATTTGGTATGCAGGATCCATGGCTCACTGACTGCTTTCGTAAGGAGCGAACAGTAGGTCGGTCATCCAACCAATTGGCTGCACGCGGCGTAGAAACTCGCCGCTGCGCGCATCGTACACGCCCAAGGCACCGGCAAACTCGCAAGCGGTAATGAGCAAGGGCTGTGCATCCTGAGTAACGGTGATGGACTTCACCAAGGGCGGGATCCAATGATCCAGTGCCCGCTGCCACAGCCACGGTAATGGCCAGCGCCAAGAGGCGTCGGGTTCGATGGCAAAGCCATAAATGGTGGCACCAGGGAAGCGCAGAGGAATACGCCGCAGTCGCTTGTGCTCCCGCACATCGAACACCCACACCTCGGTGCCGGCTTCCTTGTGTGTGTCTGGCCCACCTTGGTGCATCAACGCAAACAGGAGACCAAGCCGAGCATGGGCCGCCAGGTGCTGTGCCCCGCCGGTGCGCCACGATTGTTGTCGGTCTTGTTCGTCCACCAAGGACCAAGTCGGCAAAAACCGGAGTTCCTCGCCGCTGACGTCCACCGGGTGGACAACGCCCTCGAACGACACGAAGTACCATATCGCTCCCGCGCGCACCGCTTTTTCCGTAACCGGGTCGCTGCGAGGATCGAAAAAGGGGGCGGTTCGGCGCCGCTGGCGTTCCCGGCCCTCGTCGTCCAATTCGACCACGAAGGCACTCCCGTCTGGGCACAAAGAAAAAAACCGGCGCGGTCCAGCAGCATACGCCAGGCTACAACCGGGTGTGTCGATCTCGGCGACAAATTGCCGCCGTTCTACATCGACAATGCTCAAGGAGGTTCCTGTCGTCCAGTTGAACACGGCGACAAAGCGCTCGTCGTCGGAGAGGGCAGCGTGGTTCAATGCAATCCGATTGAGCGCACGCTTGGGCGGAATCGGAATTTCGGCAAGAAACCCGAGACTTTCGGTACTGTAAATCTCCACCACGTCCGTTCGCTCGCCACGCGTGCGGCGGGAGTAATACGTGGACGGCACGTAAATTTCCGGCCGCCTCCGGGAAAAAAGCGGAAGAAACGTGCCGTAGCCCGCGGGCACCACGCCTAAAAATCGGCTTTGCTCCACATCGACCACGCTCGTGCGCTCCAGTACCAGGTCAGTGGCAAACACCCACCGCGGGTGCGGCGGTGGCAGCTTTTCCACCTGGCCAGTTTGCTCGGGCTTGACCTGCGCCCAAATCGCGCAGGGAACGAGCACTCCCACGAACCACCAACGCCAGTTGCCCTTCGAACGCACAAGAGAGCGGTACCACGCTGGCTTTAGGCAACGCAACCGAGGATTGGAGCATGCCCTGAGGCAAGCTGCTGGGCTCACCATGACGGCCGGGCTGGGACCACGTGACCAGAGCACCACCAACGAGGGCAGCTTCCACTCCTCGAGCCCAGGGCAAACTACCCCAGAGGCAAGGAACTACTCCGGTCGATTTTCCTTTCGGGCGAGGTCTTGGATTTCATTGGGCTGGAGCGGGCGATTGAGGATGCGGACATCGGTCATTTCCCCCGCCGCTGGTATGCCGGACGGTAGCTTCGAACCTACGTACGCTTTCGGATCCTCGCCGAGCACAGGCGCGGTCTCGAACGAGTTCTGCGACACGGCCTTGCCGTCCACGAACAACTGCAGGCGACCTTGCACCCACGTGGCAGAAACTTGGTGCCATTCCCCGGGTTTCCAGTCGTCGATTGGCACGCCCACGCCGCGCTCGCGGCCATCGGCATCGAAGTACTCGAAGCGCAGGAAGTTCACGTTCTTGGCCACGCGAATGGCCTGTTGGCCCTCGCCAATTTGCACGAACACCGCGTCGTTCTGGTCGGTGGGCTCCCAGTCCGGTTTCAGCCAAAAAGCCATGCTCCCGGCATCGCCAGCAATTTTCCCGGCATTTTCCAGTTGCACTTGTGTTTCGGTGACAAAGCGTTTCTCCTTGCCTCCCTCGAAAACGACCTCGGGCGGTGGTTCACCTTCTGCTGGCATCTGAGCCACCACTTGGCCTTGTTCCGCCGCGCCCCGCTGCGGTTTGAGCGCCGCAAGCTTGTCGGAGGCAACAGGTACATTTTCCACATCGACGCGGGGGGCCTCAGCCTCGCTGCCTGCGCCTTCGCCCACGACGCCACCGCGCGGCTTCACCGCGGCTACCCCGCCAGCCGG
>FMJZ01033870.1_pt1 | contig 15663 bp, 12 predicted proteins | sample 1987881 | NCBI WGS metagenome assembly FMJZ01 (sample SAMEA4378227, study PRJEB15110) | soil metagenome | biome: soil; feature: Field; material: Soil | place: India | collected 2015-03-11 | depth 0 m | reverse complement strand
TTCAGCCCCATTTGTTATAGCAACTTTTTGATATAAGTTATTTGATATATTGTTTCCAGTATGCTCTTACTTTATCCTTTAAATTTTGTGGTAGAGGAACATAATCAAGTTTTTCTGCAGTGTTATCCCCATTTTTAAAAGCCCAGTCAAAAAAATTTATAACTGATTTGTTGATATCATTTTTTTCTCTTGCAAGTAAAATGTAAGTAGCACCTGTGATAGGCCATGCTTTTTTTCCAGGTGCATCGGTCATCCATGCATAGAAATGATTTTTTGCATCAAGTTGAGCAGTTGCTGCAGCATCAGCAAAGCTCTCAAAGTCGGCTGTTACAATCTGTCCTGCTTTATTTTTAAGCTTTGCCACATTAAGCTTATTTTGTTTTGCATAGGCAAACTCAACATATCCAATTGAGTAAGGAGTTCTTTTTACATAGTTTGCAACACCTTCATTACCTTTTCCACCAAGTCCTGTTCTCCATTTTACAGAGGTTCCATATCCAACTGTTTGAGCCCATTTAGGACAAACACTGCTTAAGTAGTGCGTAAAAATAGCTGTTGTGCCTGAACCATCAGATCGATGAATAACAGTTATAGACTTTGATGGCAGGTTAAGATTAGGATTCAATACTTTGATTTTAGGGTCATTCCAGTTTTTTATTTCTCCAAGAAATATCTCACAAATTGTTATTCCATCAAGAGCTAAACTACCTGAAGGCATATTGGGAATATTCACAACTGGTACAACTCCTCCTATTACAGCAGGAAACTGAAGGAGTTTTGCTTTTTCAACTTCTTCAGGTTTCAAAGCCATATCAGAAGCACCAAAATGAACTGTTCTTTCAGTAATCTGTCTTATTCCGCCACCAGAACCAATGCTCTGATAATTAACCTTAATGCCTGTGGCTTTGTAATAATCATTAGCCCAGCTTGAATAAAGAGGATAGGGGAATGTTGCTCCTGCGCCATTGAGCATCTCAGCAGAATATGATGGATTAAAGCTTAACAGAATAAAGGATAAAATCAATAAAGCCCATTTTTTTAGCATAAAATCCTCCTTAACTATTAAGACTTTATTATTCTATTATATTTTTTTCTTCAAGAATGACAGATTTGTTTTATTCAGTTATATACTTTTTAATCTCAAGATATTTGGCAATTCCGTTTCTTGTTATCATACCTGTAATTTTTTCTTCCTCTAAAATTACAAGCCTTCCTATATCTTCCTTTATCATTCTTTCAAGAGCAAGGATGGCACTGTCTTCTGGAGATATCTCCCAGTGTTGTTTGTGTATGCCATAAAATTCAGATACTTCTCTTTGTGCTCTCTCACTTTCAGGAATATTTTTAATATCTTTTAATGTTAAGATACCTAAATATTTTCCATCAGATACAACTGGAAAACCTGTATAACCGTATTTTAGAAAGTAATTATCAATGACATTCTTGATGGTCATAGACGGTTGAATGGTAATCAAATCTCTTAACATAAGGTCTTTTACCTTAACATTCTGTAGCAATGCCTCAAGGGTTGACTGCTGATAACTTCCATATGCTGCCGAGTAAAGAAACCATCCAATTAGAATAAGCCAAAATCCTGTGGGAAATCCCATAAAAAGAGAGAATATGCCAAAAATCATGAAAAATATTGCAATATTCTGCCCCAATTTTGAAGCTTTCTGGGTGGCATAGAGGTAATCTTTTTTCTTACTCCAGAGAAAAGCCCTGAGCAGTCTTCCCCCATCCATTGGAAATCCAGGTATAAGATTAAAAAATCCAAGTATTAGATTAAGCTGGTAAACATATAAAAAAAGAGATTTAACTCCAATATCCTTTGTTTGTAAGCTGAAAAAAAGAAAAACACCTGCTAAAAAAAAGCTTGTCAGAGGACCAGCTATTGCTATTCTAAACTCTGCCTTCGGAGTTGGAGGTTCTCCCTTTATCTGAGCAACTCCACCAAATATAAAAAGCGTTATGCTTTCAATATCAAGTTTGTATCTCATTGCAACCAGAGAATGAGCAAGTTCATGAACAGCAACAGATAAAAATAGCAAAAAAGCAGCTACCACTCCATTAATCCAGTAAGAGGCTATGGGTAGTTGAGGAGCAACAGTTGGAAAATAAAATGTTGAAAGTGACCATGTGATGAGTCCAAAAACTATAAGCCATGTGTAGTGCACTTTTATTGGAATTCCAAAAATTTTACCAATTTTCCATGCTCCTTGAAAAAATCCATTCATTTTTTCTTCATCCTTCTAAGCCATTTATCTATCTCTACAACTACTATAACTGAAAAAGCAACAAGAATGATATTCTTCCAGTCTGTAATTGAAATTGTCTCTGTCCTGAATATCCACTGAAGTGCAGGCACATATATAAATGCAAGCTGAGCTAAGGTAGCTAAAATAAGACTGAAAAATAAAAAAGGATTACTTAAAGGGCTTATTTTAAATATGGATTCATACTCAGACCGACTGTTCCATGCTTGAAAAAATTGAAAAAATACCATTGTAGTTACAGCTACTGTTCTTGCCTTGTCAAGTGATGCTCCAGACTCTAATGAGTTGATAAAATTAAAAACTACTCCTGCTGATATTAATAATCCTACAATAACTGTTCTTTCAATCAAAACTCTTGACATTATTCCTTCTTTTGGTGACCTCGGAGGTCTCATAAGAACTCTCTTCTCTCCTGGTTCAAAAGCAAGAGAGACATCTTGCAAAGCATTCGTTACAAGATTTATCCACAGAATCTGCGCAGGAACATAAGGAATAGGAATGGCAAAAAGCATAGCCAATATAATTGAAATTATAGATGCAACTCCTGTTGGAATTAAAAAAAATACAACCTTTCTAATGTTGTCAAAGACAACTCTTCCTTCCCTTACAGCATTAAAAATGCTTGCAAAGTTATCATCAGCAAGAACCATATCAGAAGCTTCCTTTGCAACATCAGTTCCAGTTTTACCCATTGCAATACCTATATGAGCTGACTTTAATGCAGGTGCATCATTTACTCCATCACCTGTAACTGCTACAATCTCTCCATGTTGCTTAAGCTTTTCAACAATTCTCAATTTATGCTCAGGAGAAACCCTTGCATAAACAGAGACTTCCTTTACTTTATTAAAAAGCTCTTCATCAGTCATTTTTTCAATTTCTTTTCCTGTAAGAACTTTTGATTTACTATCTGAAATTCCGAGCATTTCTCCTATTGCCTTTGCAGTAACTGCATGATCACCTGTTATCATTACAACCCTTATTCCTGCTTTTTTGCATCCTTTAATTGCCTCTATTGCCTCTGGTCTTGGAGGATCAATCATTCCTTGAAGTCCTGCAAACACTAAACCAGAGATAGTATTGCATTTTTCTATATCTTTACATGCAATTTCTTCAATGTCCTCATGAACTTCTCTATAAGCAAATGCAAGAATTCTGAGCCCTCTTTTTGCAAACTCATTTGCAATGTGTAAAATTTTTTCTTTTTCTATTTCATTTCCGTATGAATTCTTGATACACATATCTAACAGTTTTTCAGGTGCACCTTTAACGAATATATATTTTTTCCCTTTATAAGTATGCAGTGTTGCCATATATCCTCTTTCAGACTCAAAGGGAATTATTGCAAGCTTTCTGTATTTTTCCTTTTCTTCTTCAGGATTTAATCCTGCCTTCATTGCTGAAATAATCAAAGCAGCCTCTGTAGGGTCTCCCTCAATTTTATACTCTCCGTCTTTCATATAAACTGAAGACTCATTGCATAGCAAACCAATCCTTAAAACATCTATAAGATGTCTTCTTTCTTTCACATTCACAGGTAAGCCTTCATGAAGTATATTGCCTGTAGGCTCATATCCGCTTCCTTCAACTTCATAAAAATCTTTTCCATCATAGATAACCTTAACAGTCATCTCATTTTTTGTTAATGTTCCTGTCTTATCTGACCCAATAACCGTTGTGCTACCAAGAGTTTCAACAGCATGAAGCTTTCTTACGATTGCATTATGCTTTGCCATTCTTGAAACTCCAACTGCTAAAGTAATTGTTACAACAACAGGTAATCCTTCAGGAATTGCAGCAACTGCTGCAGCAACTGCTGTCATGAACATATCTTTTATTGGCTCGCCTATAATCAATCCAGCTATAAAAAGTACTACACAGGCGAAAACAACACCAATGCCAATAGCATTTGCAAATTTTGTTATCTTGTCCTGAAGTGGTGCTTTAACTGTTTCTGCTTCTTTTATATGTTTTGCAATTCTGCCAAAAACTGTATTCATTCCTGTTTCAACAACAACTCCTTTTGCTCTTCCACTTACAACAATACTCCCCGTGAAAGCCATATTTTTCTGATCACCATAGGTAAGATTTTCTTCTTTTATTGTGTGATAATGTTTTTCAACAGGCAAGGACTCTCCTGTAAGTATGGATTCATCAATTTTTAGTTCTGTTGTATGTATAAGTCTTATATCAGCAGGAACTCTAATTCCTGAGTAAAGAATAACAACATCTCCTGGCACAAGTTCTTCGCTGTTTATCTCTCTTTCTATTCTATCTCTAAGAACCTTTGCCCTTGAAACAAGCATTCTCTTTAAAGCTCTTACACTTTGTTCAGCTTTGTATTCCTGAAAATAACCAATTATTGAATTTATGATTACCGCTGCAAAAATAACACCAGCATCAATGTATTCTTGAAGAAAAATAGTTATCAGTCCTGCTATAAGAAGGATGTAAATAAGAGGGCTTGCAAATTGGTGAATAAATATTTTAAATCTATTAATTTTTTCATCTTCTGCGAATTTGTTTGCCCCGTATTTTTCAAGCCTTCTTTTAGCCTCTTCAGAGGTAAGCCCTTTTTCAGAGGTATCAAGTTTTTGATATATATCTTTAAGAGTTATCTGATACCATTCAATTAATTGACTTTTCATAAATTCTAAGGGTTTTATATCTTTTTGCTCCAACTATTTGGGTAAGATTAATGGTATCATAGTTGTCTTCCAGTATCCATGAAAATTCACATTTCTCGAAACTATGCTTTACTGCACCTTTGAAGGCTTCTTTTAACATAATGGATTCAACGCCTTTATGCCTGAAAGCTTTTTTAACTCCGAAAAGAAGAAGTCTTATTGATTTTATCTTTCTACGATAATATAAAGTTTTTATGATTGCAAAAGGTGTAAGTCTACCTTTAATTTTTCTTAAAACTTCATTAAAATCAGGAATAGCACCCAAAAAACCTACTGGCTCAGAGTTCTTTTCAGCAACTATAACCAATTCTGGAATAGCGACAGGCTTAAGTTTTTCTGCCATATAATCAATTTCTTCCTTTGTGATTGGAATAAATCCCCAGTTTTCTTTCCATGCTTCATTGTATACTTCCATAAAGACATAGAGTTCTTCTTTAAGATTTTTTAAATTCACTGTTCGCACCTTTATTCCTTGTTTTTCTGCAAATCTGGCAATTCGATCAATCTTTGATGGAAGCTCTGAGGGCACATCAACAATGAAACAGTATAGGTCTTTAACCTTTTTCATTCCATAGGTTTCTGCAAGCTCGTTATAATAGGGAGGATTGTAAGGTATCATAATCATTGATGGAGTATCAAAACCTTCATAAAGAAAACCACACTCTTCATTTGTTGAGAGATTCATTGGTCCACGCATTGTTTTAAGGTTATTTTCTAAAAGAAACTCTTTTGCTTTATTAAAAAGAGCATTGGTAACTTCTTTATCATTAATACATTCAAAAAGTCCAAAAAAACCTACATTATCCCTGTGAAACTCAAGATGAGCGTAATTTACAATACTCGCAATTCTTCCAGCAGCTTTTCCATTTTTATAGGCAATAAAAAACTTAGATTTTGCTCTTTTAAAAAATGGATTTTTGTCACTTAGATGCTCCATCATATCTTTTATTAGAGGTGAGGCATAAAAAGAGTTTTTTTTTATAAAGTCTTAAGGGTAGATTCACAAACTCTTTAAGATGCTTTTTATTTGTAACTTCTTTTATTTCCAACATTTCTCCATTCTGCTTTCAGAACAATTAAAAATTTAAGCTTTTTAGCTTTTATCAAATTATACCATAAGCCACTTTATTCGTCATACCATTTAGGATTTTTAATTGTCTTGATAAATGTGTATTTTTTATTTTATGATTTTAGATTACACACAAATCACTGAGGGAGGACTCTATGCAAGATATGATGGAAAAGTACTATGAAGAAGTTAAAAATTTCAAACTTAATGTTCCTGAGAAGTTTTCTTTTCCTCTGGATGTTTTTGACAGATGGAACAACAAAATAGCCTTAATCTGGACAGATGGAACTGAATTAAAAAAATTTAGCTTCAGTGATTTAACCAAGCTTTCAAGTAAGCTTGCTGGAGGATTAAAAAAAGTCGGAATAAATAAAGGAGATGCAGTTTTAATACTCCTTCCAAACAAACCTGAATGGTGGGTAATTGTTCTTGCGGTTATGAGAATCAATGCTGTTGCTATTCCTGGGACAACGCTTCTTACAGCCAAAGATATTGAATACAGATTGAAAGCAGCTAATATCAAAGCTGTTATATCCGATAGCGAGAATGCATCAAAAATAGAAGAAGCTGTTAATAACTATGGGAAAGACTTGATTTTAATAAATACAGATAATCAGCAAGGATGGTACAACTATGAAGAACTTCTTGAAAACGAAGCATTTTTAGGTGAAAGAACATTTTCTAATGATCCAGCCTTTATATTTTTTACATCAGGAACAACAGGACTTCCTAAGATGGTTCTTCATACTCAGGTCAGTTACCCTCTTGCTCACATAATTACTGGAAAGTTCTGGTTAGACTTAAAACCAGGAGATATTCATTGGAATATATCAGATACAGGTTGGGCAAAAGCATCATGGTCAAGCTTTTTTGGACCATGGAATATGGGAACAACAGTTTTTACCTATTATAGAAAAGGGAAATTTTCACCTTCTTTAATTGTGGAAACATTAAAAAAATATGAGATAAATACCCTTTGTGGCCCACCTACTGCTTACAGAATGATTGTTAAAGAACTTCCTCTGCAAGAGCTTAAATTTAAAACAGTAAGACACTTTGTTGCTGCAGGTGAACCTTTAAATCCTGAAATAATTAATATATGGAAAGAAGCAACAGGACAATACATTTACAATGGTTATGGACAGACAGAAACAGTAAACACACTTGCTATGTTCAGATTTATTCCGATGAAATCAGGAGCAACAGGAGTGCCAACTCCCGGATATGAGATAGATATAATAGATGATGAAGGAAATTTGCTCCCTCCATATACAGAAGGAAACATTGCCATTAAAATAAATCCGCAAAGACCTGTAGGCCTTTTTCAGGAGTATATAAGTGATAAATTAGAAATGGCGGCTGCTTTTAGGGAGGATTGGTATTTTACAAGAGATCTTGGCTATAAAGATGAAGATGGTTATTTCTGGTTTGTTGGGAGAGAGGATGATGTTATAATAAGTGCTGGATACAGGATTGGTCCATTTGAAGTTGAAAGTGCTCTTATCAAGCATCCTGCAGTTAAAGAGGCTGCTGTTGTTGCAAGCCCTGATGAGGTGCGAGGAGAGGTAGTTAAAGCATTTATTGTTCTTACACAGGATTATGAACCATCGGATGGCCTTGTTAAAGATATTCAGGAGTTTGTGAAGAAGGAAACAGCACCATACAAGTATCCAAGGAAAATAGAGTTTGTTGATGAACTTCCAAAAACAATAAGTGGTAAAATAAAAAGAAAAGAACTCAAACTTAAAGAGTTTGGGAAATTAAAATAAAAATATGTCATATATAGCAATCATAGGAGCGGGAAGCTGGGGGACAACCCTTGCTTCCCTTCTTTCAAAAAAAGGATTTGATGTAATAATCTGGGCAAGAGAGCCTGAGATAGCTGAATCTATAAATTCAAAGAAGGAGAATCCTCTTTATCTTCCCAATATTAAACTTCCAGAGGGACTTATTAGCACAAGCGATATTTTTGAAGCCATAAAAAAAGCAAGATTTATTGTAAATGCTGTTCCTACACAGCATATAAGAACAGTCTTTACACCAATTAAAGATTCTTTGAATAGTGAAAATATTGTAGTGAGCGCCTCTAAGGGTATAGAAAAGACAACCTTAAAGACACCTTCAATGATTCTTAGTGAGATACTTAATAAAACAATAAATGTGCTTTCTGGACCCACCTTTGCAATTGAAGTAGCCAAGGAAAAACCAACAGCAGTTACAGTTTCAGGATATGAAAAAAGACAGAGACTGCTTTTACAGGAAATTTTTAGCACACACTACTTCAGAGTTTATGAACACGATGATCCTGTTGGTGCTGAAATTGGAGGAGCTATAAAAAATGTTATTGCAATTGCTGCAGGAATTTGTGATGCTCTCCAACTTGGCAACAATGCAAGAGCCGCTCTTATTACAAGAGGACTTCACGAAATTATGAGACTTGGCAAAAAAATGGGAGCAAAAGAAATAACTTTTTCAGGATTAAGCGGACTTGGAGATCTTTTTCTTACATGTACATCAAATCTTTCAAGAAATTATACAGTAGGATATAGACTTGGTAAGGGAGAGTCGCTGGATGATATTTCAAAGAGCATGCATTCAATTGCAGAGGGTGTTGAGACAAGTTTTTCTGCAATGCAGCTTTCAAAGAAACTTGATGTTGAGATGCCGATTACAAATGAAATATATCAGGTTATATATGAAGGGAAAATGCCTCAGCAAGCAGCTTTTGATTTAATGAACAGGACTTTAAAACCTGAATTTTATTAAAATAAACCAAGTTTCATAATAATAGCATCTTCTTCAGGTAAAAGATAGTATTTTTTACGTAATCCTACTTTTTTAAATCCAATTTTTTCATAAAAATTGATTGCTTCATTATTTGATGCTCTTACTTCAAGAAAGCAAGTTTTTACAGAGTTTTTTAACTCATCTAATACATTCTTTATAAGCTCAGTAGCAATTCCTTTTTTTCTCATTTCAGGCTTTACAGCTATTGATAACAACTCTGCTTCATCTAATGTTTTCCTGAGAACAATATAACCAACAACTTCTCCATTAATTTCTGCAACCTTAAGTATAGAATTGGGATTTAAAAATTCATTTTTAAAAGATTTTAATGACCATGGGATAGAAAAACTCTGAGTTGCAATTTCTAAAACAGATAAAAGGTCTTTTTCTTCTAGTTTTCTTATTTTTATATTCATACAAAATATTAAGCTTTTCTTTGAGAAGAATCTGAAAATGTCATTTTTATTTCAGCTTCTGACTTTCTAAGATACTGAGGATTTAAATCTTTTGTATAAATTGCTTCATTAATTCTTTGTAAACCTATGTATGCTACAATTTCAGGATGCGGCACTGAATATATTAAGGGTGGGAATATAGCCTTACTGCCAAGTTTTTCAATCAGTTTGTCTTTGTAAAAATCTGCACCACTTCCTGCAAATACTGTTTCTTCTTTAATCCAGCTTGTTAGAGTATTGATTTCTAAAACTGCATCTTCCTTAATTCTCAAAATCTTATTATTTTCCCATTTAAATAAAGCTGTGAATACCTCTTTTTTTCTTGCATCAAATATCGGACATATCTGATATTTGCAATAAGGAAACTCCCATGCGACAACCTCCAGTGTAGATACAGGAATCACTTTTTTTTTGGTTACAAAAGAAAGTCCTTTTACTGTGCTTATACCAACTCTTAAACCTGTAAATGAACCTGGTCCTACAGTAACCGCATAGTAATCAATTGTTTCAAGGGAAATGTTCATTATTTCAAGAACATGTGCAAACTCAGGAAGAAGTTTTTCTGAATGGGAAGCCATAAACTGCATTGTAGATTGCGCAAGCAGTATCCCATCTTCAATAACTGCAATACCAGCATATTTTGTGGATGTATCAATCCCTAAGATTCGCATTTTTTAATTTTGATTATATATCTTTTAACTCCTTTTTGCGAAGAGTTCACATTTGGAATGTAAAACTCTTTAATTTCTGTTTTATATTCTTCTGATAGATCTCTGATTTCCTCTTCAAATTTTAATGACTTACTTATTAAAAAATATCCACCCTTTTTAAGTAAATGCTCGCAGTTTTTTATGAAATCTTTTATGCTCCACAATGCTCTTGACATTACAATGCTAAACCCATTATGAGTTTCCTCTGCTTTTGCCCTGATAATTTCAATATTTTCAATTTCAAGTTTTCTTTTTATGTTTTTCAAAAAAGCACATTTTTTCCATGAAGGTTCAATTAATGTTATTTTTATACACGATCTTACAAGGGCCACTGGTACTCCAGGAAAACCTGCACCTGTGCCAATGTCTGCAATACTCCATGGCTTTTCAGGAATGTAGTATAAATATAAGAGAGAATCAATAAAATGTTTTACAATTATTTCTCTTTCATCCTTTATTGATGTGAGATTGTATGCTCTGTTCCATTTTTTGAGTTCTGATAGATAAATGAGAAACTTATCCACAATGAATTCAATTTGTTTGTCATCATTTGGTAGTTTTAATGAGATTATAATGTCCTCTGTTAGAATTTTTCTGAAAAAATCCTTTAATTCTTGCATGTTGCTAATTTTTAATTCCAGTTTTCTTCTGGACAGCTACCATAAGTATTGATATGGCTGCAGGTGTGACCCCTGGAATTCTCATTGCCTGTCCGATTGTTCTTGGTGCTACTTCTGTAAGTTTTTGTATTACTTCTTTTGAAAGTCCAGGGATATTAAAATCAAACCCTTCAGGAATAATCTTTTTTTCAAACTGTTTCATTCTTTCAACAAGCTCCATCTGTTTTGCAATGTATCCTTCGTATTTAATATGAATCTCAACAAGCTCTTCAATCTCCTTTGTTAAAGTTTCATTGGAAGGTGCGAATTTTTTTATAAATTCATAGTTAAGCTCAGGTCTTTTAAGAAGTTTATCAAGAAATGTAGCTTCTTCAATTGGAGTTGTCTGAGCCTCCATGAGTGCTGTATTGAGTTCTTCCGAGGGTTTAATTGTTGTGACCTTGAGTCTTTTTATCTCCTTATTGAGTAACTCTCTTTTTTTGATAAACTCTTCATAAGTTTCTTCATCAACAAGTCCAATTCTGTATCCATAATCCCTGAGTCTAAGGTCAGCATTGTCATGTCTTAGGAGTAAACGGAATTCAGCACGTGATGTAAACATTCTGTAAGGCTCCTGTGTTCCTTTTGTTACAAGATCATCAATCAAAACACCAATGTATGCCTCATCCCTGCCAAGAATAAAAGAAGGCTTTCCTTTTATTTTTAATGCTGCATTTATTCCAGCCATTAATCCTTGTGCAGCAGCTTCTTCATAGCCACTTGTTCCATTTATTTGTCCTGCAAGATAAAGTCCTTCTATGCCTTTTACTTCAAGAGTATGTTTTATCTGAGTAGGATAGACAAAATCATACTCAATTGCATATCCAGGCCTCATTATTTCAGCATCTTCAAGTCCTAGAATTGTTCTTACAATGGCAACCTGAACATCATAAGGAAGAGAGGTTGAAATTCCATTAGCATAGTATTCTTTTCTACTTAATCCCTCAGGTTCAAGAAAAACTTGATGTCTTGGTTTTTCCCTGAATTTGACAACCTTATCTTCAATAGAAGGGCAGTAACGGGGACCAATTCCCTTTATTTTCCCACTATAAAGGGGTGAGCGGTCAAGATTGTTAAGAATTATCTCATGGGTTTTTTCATTTGTGTATGTTATATAACATGGAACCTGTGGATTGGTAATCTCCTTTGTTGAATAAGAAAAAGGAATTGGAGGAATGTCTCCATCTTGTTGTTCTGTTTTTGAAAAATCTATTGTCTTTGCATCTATTCTCGGAGGTGTTCCTGTTTTTAACCTTCCCATCTTAAGTGTTAACTTTCTTAATGATTCAGAAAGCCTTTTTGAAGGAAACTCTCCAGCACGACCTGCCTCAAAGGATTCAAGTCCAATATGAATTAAGCCATTAAGAAATGTTCCTGGAGTTATTATTACTGCCTTTGCACCATAGAATACACCAAGAGAAGTTATAATACCTTTAACTTTACCATTCTCTACAACGATTTCCTCAACCATTGCCTGTTTTATTACAAGATTTTCTGTTTTTTCAAGTAATTTTCGCATATTTAAGTTGTAAAGGATTCTATCAGCCTGAGCACGAAGAGACCACACTGCAGGACCTTTTGAGCGATTAAGCATTCTAAACTGTATGCCTGCCATATCAGTTACTTTACCCATAATTCCACCGAGAGCATCAATTTCTCTTACAAGATGCCCTTTTGCAAGTCCACCTACTGCAGGATTGCAACTAAGCTGAGCAATTGTATCAAGATATATAGTAAAAAGGGCAGTCTGTAGCCCCATCTTTGCTGAGGCTACTGCTGCTTCGCAGCCTGCATGACCTGCTCCTACAACAATTATGTCAAAATCTTTTTCTTTGTACATTATTTTCCTTTAATTTTATTTATGTTTTTATTATAATAAATGTGATGAGTTTTCCTGTATTCAGACATACAATTTCTAAGTTCAGAGAAATTCTTGCAGAAAATACAGATAAAGTCTCTCATTTAGTAAAGTATGATCCTGTAATTGCATATCTTATTTTCCAAGAAGTTAACAAACCCTGTGGCAAAACAGAAATAACAAACTTTTCTCAAATGGTTAACTATATTGGAATAAAAAAAATTGAGCAAATAATTATTGAAAGAGATCTTTTCCTTGAATTTGAAGATTTAAATATATGGATATACGGCATTTTAAGTGCAGAAATTTGTTCTCTTATTGCAGAAAAATTTTCTCATATTCACAGGGATGAAGCATTTTTTGCAGGACTTTTGCCATGCATTGGATTGCTTTTCATGATGAATGATTTTCCTAAATACAGAAGTATAATTCACTTTCTTATTAAACTTCCTCTTGAAGATAGAGTCTTTCTTGAAGAATCAGTTTTTGGCACAAATCATATTGATGCTCTTAAAAGAAATATAATTTGCCCTCCTTTTAAAGAAGTCGTCAATATTTTAAATAGAATTTTTCCAAAAGATGGTAAAAAGGACATAAAAACATCTGTTCTACAGAGAGGCTCTACTTTACAGAGTTTTTATGATTTGGCATTACTTTCAGACCTTGCTTCTTATGGTGCACAGGCTTTGATGTTTCCATCTATTGTAGATAATCGTGAACTTTTTCATGAACTTGCTAAAAGATACTTCAGAATAAAAGAGTCTGATTCATTAGAAATTCTTCAAAATGCAATGGACAGATTTATTTCAATTGTTCAGGAGTTTAATATATTTGAAGAAATTCAGTTTTCAACTGAAAAAGTTTATCAACTAAGAAAATTCAAATTTGAAACAAAAAATCCTGTTTTTGCAAATATGCTTAAAAATTTATTTGAAGAAAATGCAAAAGACAGAAACATTTTTATTTATGGTGAAAGAGCAGTTGGCAAAAGACTTCTTGCTGCGGCACTTTATACTGCAGATGATAATCCCCGTAAAGAAAAACCTTTTGTAATGATCTTTTGTGACATAGAAGAGGAAACTCTTGAAGAAGAGTTTTTCGGAATAAAAGAAGGTTATTTCGGCAAAAAAGGCAAAAAAGGAGTTTTAAAACAGGCAGAAGGAGGAACTCTTGTAATAAAAGAGTTTGATAGCATGCCAATAAATTTTCAAAATAAGCTTCAGAAGGCGATTCAAAGCGGAAAATTTTACAGGATGGGAGACATAACTGCAGTTGAATTTCCTGATATAAAATTTATTCTTGTCGGAAAGGAAGATATAAGAATTAAAGTAGCAAAAGGAGAATTTTCAGGCAATTTAGTTAAACTTCTTAATCCTGTTTTCTTCAGAATACTTCCATTAAGAGAAAGAAGAGAAGATGTTTTTTATATTGCAAATGAAGTGGTGAAAAAATACGATCTCAACATTGAAGACGAACTCACACAACCTGAGATTATAGAAAAATTTAAAACTGATCCATTCCCCAACAATCTTAAAGATTTAAAAAGATTTTTATTCCTTCTTTATATTCAAAAGATTCTTAATCCTTAAATACTCAATTCCGCCAATAAGAGAAGCAAAGACTTGAGAAAGAAACCATAAAAAAGAAACTGCTACAACATTTGAATGTCCTAAGGAATTACCAAAAAATAAAATAAAGCACCATTCTCTTAATCCGATACCTGAAATAGATATTGGAAGCATTGAGATTAATATTATAATTGGCATAAAAATAGCCAATTCAAAAAAAGAGATTGAAAGACGCAGCCCAATAAAGATCATATAAACCGAAATGATCACAATAAATTGAACAAAAATAGAAAAAATAAATGCCGGGATAATCTGTTTTTTATTAAAACTTAAAACATAATCATGCAATCCTTTAAAAACTTTAATTTTTCCAAGTAGCAAGAGAAAAATGCTTCCTACAATCAATCCTGCGAAGCTTACTGGAACGCTCCATATGAGCATATGTTGTGGAAGTTTTATATAAAATAAACAAAAAAATATAAAGCCGATGAATAACAAAGCAGCAAGTCCAGTATATCTTTCCATAAATACTGATGCTAATGCCTGTTTAAGCCCTGTTTTATCTTTGATCATAAAAATTTTTACTACATCTCCTCCTATGATTCCAGGTAAAACATTGTTAAAAAATGCACCTATGAGATAAAAAGAAAAAAGCTTTGAAATACTCAAATTCTGATAAGGCAGAAAAATTTTCCATCTCAAAGTAGATATATATGAAGAAATGATGTATAAAAAGGAGGCAAAGAAAAAAACAACAGGATTTATTAAACTAAAAGAGTTTAAAACATGAGAAAAATCAATTTTTTTAAAAAGGTATAAAACTAATATAAGAGTTACTGTAAGACGAATGAAAAATTTTATATTTTGTTTCAATCTCCGGGTCCCAAAATTTTCTTTAAAATGTAGATTGGTTTTTTCTGTGTTTCATGATAAACTCTAACAATCATTTCACCAAGAAGTCCCATTCCAATAAAGTTAAGCCCAATAAGAACAGAAAAAAATCCTCCAAGAAGCAAAGGCCTTCCACCTATGGATATTCCTTTGAATAATTTAAGAAAAACAAGATATCCCACAATTATGACTCCTAAAATCATGAATAAAACGCCAATTGGTCCGAAAAACTGTATTGGCTTTGTTGAAAAACTATGCAAAAATTTTACTGTAACAAGGTCAAGAATAACTTTAATTGTTCTTCCTATTCCGTATTTTGATTTTCCTCTGTATCTTGGATGATGAGTTACCTCAACTTCTTTTATCTTTACTCCGTACCAGCTTGCAAGTGCTGGAATAAATCTGTGCATCTCTCCGTAAAGTTTTAAATTTTTGATAACTTCTCTTTTATAGGCTTTTAGAGAACATCCATAGTCATGAATTCTTACACCTGTAACTTTTCCAATAAGCCAATTCGCAACTATTGATGGAAGCCTTCGGGATAAGAAAGGGTCTTTTCTTTTTTTTCTCCAGCCACTAACAATGTCTACATCATTTATGGCTTCCATAAGCTTAGGTATATCAGCAGGGTCATTCTGAAGGTCTCCATCCATTGTGATTACTACATCTCCTCTTGCAAAATCAAATCCTGCAGCAAAGGCTG